>Ga0207025_1134_pt1 | contig 11514 bp, 4 predicted proteins | sample Alteio_BWMinCont_45_FD_153261 | JGI IMG/M metagenome (GOLD analysis project Ga0207025, IMG submission 153261) | Enriched cells from forest soil in Barre Woods Harvard Forest LTER site, Petersham, Massachusetts, United States -... | ecosystem: Environmental > Terrestrial > Soil > Temperate forest >... | reverse complement strand
CCTTAAACTTTATGAAACGAACACGGCTGCTCCTGTTGGGTATTGCCGTAGCAGCTTTCCTGGCCTTCCTGAGGGTGCAGGATGCGGCTGCGACTTGCGCAAGCACGGGTGGCAATCTGAGAACAACGAACTGCTCATGTCCTCAATACCAAGAGCCATCACGTCAGCAGTGCCAAATCACTGCCAATACGACACTCTGCCTATGTGCCAACAATCCCGGCACCAATGGAACCATGGGGACGCCCCAATGCGCTGATTGGGGCGATCATGACTGCGGAAGTAACCCCACTGGGACTTGCGACTATAGCACCTGCACCGGCGGGAGCGGCGGCGGCGCCAAATATTCCTGCAGCAGCGGTCAATGTGTCGTAGACAACACCAATGGAACCTACTCCGATTACACTTGCGGCGGCGGTACCCACTGCGGCACCGCTACTGTCGGCGGCGTCACTGTCACGTTCTCCCCGAATACCGCTACCACGGTCTACATCGGTACGCGGGTCACCGTCACAATAAATAACCCGAACCACGACCAGCTTCTATTCGTAGACAATCCCTCTACCACTCAATGGAACTGGTCGAGTCCAACTACTTGCCCCAGCAACACATGTTTCCCCAACTACATTACCGATCCTAAGTCCACGAGCAGCAGCTTCACCTTTACCGCACCAGTCCCTACCACCGCGGGACCTTATTTCTTGACTGTTTTGAACATTTATGACGTTGCCACCCGCGACTGGGTACAACCCCAATCAATCCAAAGCCCAACCTACAACGTCACCGCCGGCCCGCTCTGTTCCGGCACAACGTCGGCCATCACGATCTTTGCTGAAGATTTAGGGAATGGCCATAACAACCAACCCCCCCTTACACCGATTATCGGCGGCGCGCCCACCACGGCGACCCCGCCCTTCGGATGCAGCCCTTATACCTGCGTTTCAAGCGTCTATCAAGGCAACTTTGCCGAGCTGACCGTCGGCGGCGTCGCCGACATCGGCGATCCAACCCAGGTTTTCTTCGACGCCAACGGGCATGCCACATTTATAGGCTGCCTCGGCACCGCCTACACCGTGAACGTTTGCGCGACCGCCTATGGACCCACCGCGGAGGGGTCCCCAGGATGCCAAACTGCCAGCTTTAACACCGGCACACAAACAGAATATTTAGAAACTGTAGGTTTGTACTACGTAGGGACCGGCCAAACCGGCGGCGGTACCCCCTTGACCATCAGCCAGCAGCCCGCCGACCAGACCGTCAACGCCGGGGCGGAAGCCACCTTTAACGTGGCGGCCTCAGGCGGCTCCGGGACTCCCACGCCTTATACCTTTCAGTGGTATTCGGAGTCCCCTGACGCGCTGAGCTTTTCCCCGATCAGCGGGGCGACCGATAATTCCTATCTAACCGGCAAAACCACCTACAACATGAACGGCACCCATTACAAGGTGCTCGTTGGCGACAGCTCCGGCGATACCCCGATCTTCAGCTCCGTGGTGGAGCTCACCGTCACCCCCCTTCCGAAGCCGGTCATCAGTTGCCCGGGGACCCTTACCGGCTCAGTCGACAGCTTCTTCAGCCAACCGATCGCCGTTACGAACTGCGATGCAACCGCCAACCCCTGCAGCTATCAGTTCAACGGCACGTTGCCCTCCGCGGTTTCCTTTAATAGCGACCCCGGAGGACAAAACACGATCACCGGCCAAGTCAGCGGTGTGGGATACACCCCCTGCCCCACCGGATCGACGCTAAAACCCACGGATGGATCCTGCACCTTCCAGCCCTTCACCCTGACGGCCACCAATAGCGGCGGTTCTACCACCTCGTGCCAGTTCGCCATCAATATCACCGTCCCCGCGCCTACCATCACCAACGCAACGGTGGCCGGCACCTGGGGCCAACCCCTCACCTACATAATCCAGGCCAGCTTTGACGCCACCAGCTTTGCCACCACGTCAGCCCTGCCGCCCGGATTGTTATTCAACCCGACAGGCCAGTTCAGTACCACCAACAACAGCAACAGCGGCAACCTGGGCCCCAACCCCAACGCCAACACCTCCACCGCCAACTTGTCCACCACCTGGCCCGTCTCCGTCACCGCCAATAACGCCGCCGGCCCGGGCCAGGCTGGGACGATCACCTTCATCATCAGCGCGATGCCAGGTCCGACTATTTTCACAGGAATCGCCACCAGCAGTACAACAATCCACTACACCTGGACCACCCCGGTTGTGCCGCCACCACCACCGCCGCCAAATCTCACTACGTGCGGGAACATGTCGGCGAATACCGCTTGCACAAATCCCTGCGCATCCAATTACAACCAGGTTCAACCCGTAACCCTTAGCGCTTGTGTAACTATGTGCGAACAGGCAGGCGCTACCTGCTGCGAATATAACGCCCAATCTTGCTTCATAGAGACGGGTAGCGGATGTTCGACATATACGGCTACTACTTGCCCGGGGGACCAATCCTGTGGATGGTCTGCCGCAACATGTCAGTAACGATGGTCTTAAGAAGGAGACAGGTCTGATCAAAAGTGATCAAAATGCGTTGCTCTAAACTCTATCCTGCCATGCGTGTCAGTCTTCAGGTGGCGCTTTTCAGCCTCCCACTGGCGGCTTTGACGGCCGTTCTGGGGGTTCGGAACGCCAACGCGGATCAGCTTGGAACACTATGGACCGTTGCAGATGGAAACTTGGCACCAACCTGGGTACGCACGGGTCCGACCACGTTTGATGGGACGTGGCCGCTAACCGGGTATAACTTGAAGGCAACGCTGACCATTACATCTCTTACAGCTCAATCTATAACACTGCAAAGAGTGGACTACCAAAATGGTGGCAATGTATGCACTTACACCGCCCAATTTATCAATCCAACAACTGTCGGCAACGGTACCACCGCATGCACCAACCCGTACGGCGCGGGAACCTGGTCGGCGAATATCACATTCTGCAATACCAACCAGTGCGAACCACTCTATAACGGCCTCGGCACCTGTCCCGACACATGCACCTCCGGCACGAGCTGCAACGGCAGCGGGACCTGCGTCAACAACTGCAACGCCAGCCTGTGCGAAACCTGGAACGGCAGCACCTGTGTGGGATGCTCTGTCACGCAGACCTGTAACGGCAGCGCCTGCGTGACCAAGACCTGTCCCGGCTGTCAGACCCTGCAGGCGGACGGCACCTGCAAGGACGAAAACAGCAATTGTTCTGGCGGGCAAATCTGCAGTAACTCTTCCTGCGTCTGCCCAGGCACCTGTGAATCGCTCCAAAACGGCGCCTGCGTAGACGACAGCTCCAAGTGCTCCAACGGCAATATCTGCTCAGGCACCCCCGGCCAGTGTGTCACCCCTCCCGCGCCGGCCTTAGATCACTACCAACTGGTCTGGAACGACGGCCTGGCCACGCCGACCGTCCTGGCGAGCTTCCCCGCCGTCAGCGCTACTGGTCTAGCGGTGACCAGCTTCGACTTCGACTTCAGCACCGTCAACCCCGATGGCCTCACCTGGGACCCCAACTTTTACGCCAACGTCGTTCTGGAAGCCTGCTATGACTCCCATTATCCGTGCCTCAATACATCGGTCAGCAACAAAGACAGTCACTACACCCTGGCCAACCCCGCCACGCCGGATCCGATCCCGGATTCTGTCAATGGCGCCCCCAGCCGCCTGGATAACAGCGCCATCGTCCAGTGGGACATCGGCGATAACCTCGTGCCCAGCGGCGCTAACGGAAACTCCCCCAACGGCACCGAATATAAGGTCACACCCAATAACCTCGCTACCAACCAGTCGATGGCGACCGTTCTGGTCCAAGCTCCCCCGGCAGACCCCGGCCAGGCCACCCTCAAGAACCTGACTCCCAATACCCCGTATAGCTTCAGCATCACCGCCCTGAACGGCGATATCATCACGTCGCCCCCCGCGAACCCTCCCGTTTCCGCCACCTTCTGGACGCTTCCCTCATCGCCTACGGCGGCGCCCTTTCCCCCCGTTCCCCCCGTTATCGGCACCAGCTCGATCACCGTTAACTTCGCTTTCCCCCAGCCCGGCCCTCAGTCCAACCCCGCCAATACCAAGTACCAGGCGCAAGCCAGCGTGTCCGATGTGACCGATCCGCTTGGCTTTGTGCCGGTTGGAACACCCGTCCCTGTCCTACAGGGATCGGGCATCGGCACCGCCATCGTCAATGGCTTAAATCCGGGGCAACCCTATTTCGTCCGCGTCTGCGCTCTGAGCAGCAACCCCGCTGTCAATTCCCCCAGCGCCTCCGCCAGCGAAATGGCCTGTTCCCCCACCCTGAAAAATACCTATATCAGCACCCAGTTCCTGTCTCCCCCTCCCTGGGTTGAACCGCTCATCAGCGCCTCCAACGCCAACACCAGCCCCTCCTTCACGGTCAGTGTCCCGCAGAACCCGGGCAACAACGGCGCCCCCCCCGGCTTTCGTAGAGCTCATGTACACCACCGGCACGGCCCCTTCCCCGCCTTTGTCCTTCAGCCTGGCCGCGATCGCCCCGATAAACAATACCTATACCGTCCCAATCACCGGCATTCAACTCCTGCCGAACACCTCTTACTATAACCTCGTGGCCCGATTCGGCGCCAGTTCGCCTGTGGACCAAGACCCCTATGCCAGCCCCTATAGCGCGCCCGACCCTAACGCCGTGGTCTGGACCAACCCGAACGCACCCCTTACTGCCCCGGTAGTCTCCAATATTACCCCCTCAAGCCTTACCGTCAGCTTCAGCTTCCCGAGCAACCCCGCCGACACCTGGTACCAGGCGCAGGCCAGCCTGACCACCGATGTGACCGATCCTGTGAATGGCTTTGTACCGACAGGCATACCCTTCCCTGTGCTGCAGGGGTCCGGCGGCACGGCTACCGTCAACTACTTAGCGGCCGGGCAACCCTACTTCGTCCGCGTCTGCGCGATGAGCAATAACCCCAACGGCACACCGGCCTGTTCACCCCCCTCCCAGATGACCAGCACTCAATTCCTCCCTCCCCCTAACCCGGTTGAAGCGGTCATCAGCGCCTCAGACCCCGGCACCGGCTACTCCAGCTTCACGGTCACCGTCCCGCAGAACCAGAGCAACACCACCTCCCCTGCTTTCGTAGAGGTCATGTTCACCACCGGCACCGCCCCTTCGTCACCGGTGTTCGTTAACCTGACCGGTATCACGCCTTCGAACGGCTCCTATGCCGTCCCCATCGTCGGCTCGCAACTCCTGCCCAATACCTCTTACTATAACCTCACGGCACGCTTCGGCGCCAGTTCCCTCATCGAACAAAACCAGGACCCTTACGCCAGCCTCCCGAGCGCGCCCGACACCAACCCTCTGAATGCGGCCTGGACTAAACCGATCCCACCCGCCAACTACCCGGCGGTCTCCAATGTAACCAGCTCAAGCTTCACCGCCAGCTTCTACTTCCCGAACAACCCTTCCGGGACGTTCTATGACGTGGAAGCTGTCCCGGTGAACAACACCTTTGCGGTCCCGCCCAGCACGTCTTCCCCCATCCAGCAGGGCCCGCCAGGCACGCCTTCGGCGCCGGTTCCCTTAACGGGTCTCACGTCCGGGACCCCGTATATCGTGCAAGTCCGCGCGCTCAGCAATCATGACGCCCAGGATCCCTCCGGGTCCTACGACGAATTAAGTCCCACCACGCCGCCGATCACGACTTTCATCAATCAAGGAACCATTACCGCGTCTTCCTTGACCAGTCTCACCGCCACCTGGGCGCTGTCCCAGTCGGCTTTGAACAATGTCGCCAGCCTGCAGGTCACCGCCTCCAACGCCAGCGGCGGGTTTGTGGCCGTATCCTCCGGGATTGTTCCCAGTCTACAGCCGTTGATCACCGTCGCTTCGCTCCCCCTCGCGAACGCCTCCTACACCCTGCAGCTGCAAAATTTTGTTCCCAATGCCAGCGGCGGTCTGACCGCTAACAACTACGCCGGCGGCCAGGTGACCGGCATGACCCCGGCGGCTATTCCCTATGCCCCGCTCCTGGCCAACGGCGGGACCACGACACAGCTCACGATCACCGTCAAGATTCAACCGGATACCAACAGCCCCGATTCGCTTTACGCCCTGCAAATCACGCCCCCCACAGGATCGGCAGGGTATCTCGCAGGAACCAGCGGCGGCACGCCATACAACTTCTTGCAGTCCACGCCCTCCTGGATGACCGCCGGCCAATGGGCCGCCAACGACGCCAATGTCCTCTTAAATGTACCGCAGAACGTCACCTACCAGTCCAGCGTCCTGGTCCAGCAGAAATTCCCCCAACAGTGGCTTATCTCAACGAGCACGTCCATCCTCACGCCCGGGGTGGTCACGGTGACATCCATCGGACAGGCCGGCAATTCTGGCGTGCTGGTGGACGGCGTTTTGTTCGGCATCCCCGCGTCGGGGAACATCACGGCGTCTTTCGCAACGCCCATGGATTCCTCCATCCTCACCAGTTCCATCGTCGTGGAAAGCCTGCAGCTCGGCTCCCGGACGCCCGTCACCCCCACGATGAACTTTGGCGCCAACACGCAGACGCTGCTGATCTCTTACGCCTGGCTGCCCAATACCGCCTACCATATCGGAGTTCCGGCCGGCTTAAAGGACGCTTACGGGTTCACTACCCCCCAGCCCGCGGACTACTATTTCTTGACCGGACCGGACCTCAGCAAACCCAGCGACATCTCGCCCCCACTGGCCACTATCGCATCGGTCAGCTCCGGCAATTCCAGTTGGAGAGCCAGCACCGCCGCCGAGGTCACCGCGCCGAATGGATCGCTCAGCGTCCATGTCGACCCCGGCGCGATACCAGCCGGCGGATTTGTCGTTCCCCGTTCGGAATTCTTGTCCCCTGCCTACCCGGTCACCACCGGCGCGCCGATCGCCGCCGGCGTCGATGTAAGCGGCGACAGCGTCCTGCAGCGCGCGCAACCCGTGGAAATCCTGATTTATCGATCGATCGTGGACACCCCCGGCGCCGCCAGTCTCCCGCCGCCCGGCAATGCCGATGCGCCCGTCTATCTGACGCTCACCGCACCGCCGAATTTCGCCCAGCAAGCACTCGTCGTACAGGGCATCTATGCCCTGGTCAATGGCGCCTGGGTCCCTGTGCCCGGATCCACCGTCAATTTAGGCGGCAACAGCGTGACCGCTCCCATTACCAATTCCGGCGTCTACGCTTTGACCGGCTCACTGCCCACCGCGCTCAACAATTCCCACGCCTACCCGGTCCCGTATAAACCGTCAATCGATTTTAACGGCATCACCTTTAAAAACCTCGCCGTCGATTCGACCATCAAAATCTACACGATCATGGGCGAACTGGTGAAACAACTCCAGAACGTCGGGACCAACGCGACGGTCAATTGGAACCCGGTCACTAACTCCAACGGCGACCCGGTCGCCTCCGGCGTCTATATCTACCAGATCAAAAACCCCTACAGCGAAAAACGCGGGAAGCTGGTGATCATCCGGTGATACGGCTGAATCGGAGAAACGGTGAATCGGAGAATCGGGGTAACGGCAAAGGGTTGTTCTTAGCCGGTTCTCCGTATCTCCGATTCTCCGTTTCAGCCGTTTCAACGTTGTTAGTAGTGATGAGCCTCAGCGCGCCGAGCTATGCCTCCGATCCCGGAACCACCTCCGGCGAACTCTTGAAAATTCCCGTCGGAGCGCGCGCTATCAGTATGGGCGAGGCTTTCACCGCATTGGCCGACGATTCTTCCGCGCTCTACTGGAACCCGGCGGGCATGTCGATGCTCCGCCAGAAAGAAGTCAGCTTTATGGGCTCGCAGCTCATCGAAGGCGTGAATTACGAGCAGATGGCCTTCGTTGCACCGGGCGATTCCTATGCCTTCGGCACTAATCTTTCCTATCTCGGATACGGCACTATCACCGGCTACGATAACACCGGATCGGATATCCCCACCGGCAATGTCAGCGCTTATGCCTATAACTTAAACGGCGGTATTTCACGCCTGATCACCGATTCGCTCTCCCTGGGGGTTTCCGGGGGACTGCTGCATGAGAGCCTGGCGGATGTCTCCGCCAATACCTTTGCCGTTAACGCCGGAGCGTTGTATACCTTGCCGACGCATGCCTGGGACGGTTTATACCGCGCGGGCCTGGCGGTGCGAAACCTCGGGCCGGGTCTGGAATTCATCAGCGAACGCGATCCGCTGCCCCGCGAAATCGCGCTCGGCGCCTCCGCCCAGGGGATCCATAAACTGCCTTTGAACCTGACCGCGGACGTGGGCATTCCCAACGATAACAGCACCTACCTCTCGCTCGGGTCGGAATATTGGTTCCGGGACATGTTTGCCGTGCGACTGGGCTATGCCGGATCGAACAACGAAGGCAAAGGATTGCGCGTCGGGTTCGGACTCAAATACGGATCGCTGCTGTTCGATTACGCTTACGCCGGGTTCGGCGATTTCGGCGCCACCAACCGCTTGAGTCTCTCGCTGCGCTTCGGCGAAAAGTTGCGGCAGTTAAACGGCGACGAACGCGCCATCTTGAAAGATGCCAAAGCCGCCGAAAAGAACGGCGAGTATGTCCCGGCGATCCTCGCCTACGAAGAACTGCTCGATAAAGATCCCAGCAATAACCATATCCTCCACTACATGATTCAGGCCCATGACCGCATGGCCCAGGCCGAAGTCGGTAACGACGTCGATAACGCCGCCGCTATCCCGTCCCCCGAAGAAGCCGCGATGTCGGACCTGGTGCAGGACGTGCCCGGGCCCAACAACTCTGTGACGACCCCGCGCACGGCGCCGGATGATCCGCTGGGGTTAACGAAACTCCCCGATGTCAGCGCGCTCGATGTCAGTATGTACGCGCCGCTGGCTAAAAATAGCGCCCAGCTCACTACCCAGGACTCCGTCAAGGCCGCCGCCGAGCCCCCCGCACCCCCACCCGCAGGGATCATCCAGGGGCCTGATACACCCGCGCTTACACCGGCGGATATCTACGGGAACTAACCTACAACAAGGTAAAAGGAAAAAGGGTGGTAATCCTTTTTAACAGGGTTACCTTACTTTTTCCTTTTGCCTTTTTCCTTATTCTCACAACCGGCTCACACCCCGCACGGGGCCGTCTGTAACTCTGGGTCTATTGGGGCTGGGTCTATTGGGTCGGAAGAATTAACGCCGCTGTAACAATCAATTAATATTCTCGTAACTTTCAATCAGCATACTGGGCGTGTGGAGGAACAACGAACTTTGTGAAACGAACACGGCTGCTCCTGTTGGGTATTGCCGTAGCAGCTTTCCTGGCCTTCCTGAGGGTGCAGGATGCGGCTGCGAGTTGCACAAGCACGGGTGGCAATCTGAGTGGAACAAACTGCTCATGTCCTCAGTACACAGAGCCATCACGTCAGCAGTGCCGACTCACGGGAAATCCGACACTCTGTTTATGTTCCAACAATCCCGGCACTAATGGAAAATCAGGGACGCCGCAATGCAATGATTGGACCGATCATGACTGCGGACTCAATAATAATACCCCAGATGGGACTTGCGACTATAGCACCTGCACCGGCGGCGGGAGCGCCAGATTTTCCTGCAGCAGCGGTCAATGTGTCCTAGACAACCCCAACGGAACCTACCCCGATAACACTTGCGGCGGCGGTACCCACTGCGGCACCGCTACTGTCGGCGGCGCCTATGTCACTTTCTCCCCGAGTATCGCGACCACGATCTTCATCGGTCAGACTGTCACCGTCACAATAAATAACCCGAACCACGACCAGCTTCTGTTCGCAAACAATTCCGGTAACGGTAACGACACTGAATGGAACTGGCAGGGTCCAACTTGCAACAGCACCCTATGTCCCATCGGCACCATTACCAATCCTCAGTCCACGAGCAACAGCTACATCTTTACCGTACCCGTCCCTACCATTGCGGGATCCTATTTCTTGACCGTTTATAACATTTTTGACGTTGACACCAGCTCGTGGGTACCACCCGAATCAATCCCAAGCCCAACCTACAACGTCACCAACGGCCCGCTCTGTTCCGGCACAACGTCGGCCATCACGATCTTTGCTGAAGATTTAGGGAATAGCCAAACAACCAAACCCCCCAATACACCGATTCCAGGCGGCGCGCCCACCGCGGCGGCCCCGCCCTTCGGATGCAGCCCTTATACCTGCGTTACAAGCCAGTATCAAGGCAACTATGCCGAGCTGACTGGCGTCGCCGCCATCAGTGATCCAACCCAAGTTTTTTTCGACGCCAACGGGAAGGCCACTTTTCAAGGCTGCATCGGCACCGCCTACACCGTGGACGTTTGCGCGAACGGCTATGGAGCTACCGCGGGGGGAGGGCCAGGATGCCAAACTGCCAGCTTTAACACCGGCACACAAATAGAATATTTAGAAACAGTAGGTTTGTACGAGGTAGGTACCGGCGTAACCGGCGGGGGCCAGCCCGTGAATATGCAAGTCTTTGTCTATACAAATACGGGCGTGCCGTTGCAGGGCGCGACGGTCACGGTCACGGGGCCGCCGCCGATTAGCGTAATCAATAATAACCCTATCACCGACGGCAACGGGCAGGTCACCTTCGTTGTTTCGCAGGGCTCGACTTATACTGTGGCCGCCGCCAAGAGCGGTTACTTTGGCAATAGTGGAACTTGTACCCCGCTGACCGACGGATGGCCGTGCAGCCCGCCCATACAGCTGTCACCCATTAATCCTGGCGCATGCCCCAGCGGTATGGGAAAACTTGTTCTCCATGTGTACGACAATGCTTCAACCCCTGGGGGGTCCTACCCTTACTATCCTCTCGGGACGGAGGGGGATATCGGGGTCTCTCCGGACCTGCCCAATGGCAGTAATAAAATTCCTGCCACCATCGGCAACGACAACCCCAACGCCGCCAACGCGGCCGGAGATCCACCAGGTTTTACGCATGCCACAGTTTGCCTAGACACCAAGTACTCTGTCACCGTTACACTGAATTCATGCTACGCCACTATCTCCCCGCAAGATGTATATATCACCAAGAGTCAGGTAGTTCTTGATCAGACCAATGAGACGGGCATCGCCTCCGGGTCAAATGGCTGCACACCCACCATCACCTGTACCGGCCAATGCCTGAGCAATCAGGGCGGTACATGTAAGACTGACGACACTATGTGCGCTAAATACGGCGCCGACTATGTCTGCTCCGCCAACGGCACCTGCGTTCTGGGGCCGTGCACCGCACCCACCCCTGACCCTTGCCAGGCCACCACCTGCTCAGGGACCACAACCACGAACCCCTTGTATCCCACCACATGCACGGACACCTTGTATCCCACTTGTCCTCCGTTCCAAGGCCAAGAAGATTGCTCGGTACCGGTCATCACCCCCAACTCTGCCTACCCTTCGCCCACGGGCCAGGTGGGCGTCGTTTTCCCCGATTATCAGATCAACGCCAGCAATAACCCCACCACCTATGACGCCGTGGGCCCTGACGGCCAGGCGCTGTCCACCTATATACCGGGCCTTCTC
>Ga0207025_1133_pt1 | contig 11515 bp, 11 predicted proteins | sample Alteio_BWMinCont_45_FD_153261 | JGI IMG/M metagenome (GOLD analysis project Ga0207025, IMG submission 153261) | Enriched cells from forest soil in Barre Woods Harvard Forest LTER site, Petersham, Massachusetts, United States -... | ecosystem: Environmental > Terrestrial > Soil > Temperate forest >... | reverse complement strand
AGGCTGAATCCATATGAAGTCGAACCACTCCGAGAATATCGACCTCGAATTCATCAAAGGCGACTAGGGCCATGGCGTGGACATAATCCACCGCGTTAAGCTGGCCACAAACTCGACCGAAAAAGTCTTGATCGTACCGAAAAATCTAAGCCTGAGGTCTAGCTTACTCACATGCTGCAGTAACGCATGAATTTTCGGCTCATCACCTTGACGAATGGAGCGGGTAACGACGCGCGTACCGTCCCTTAAGACGAGCTTTCGCTCCCATTGCGACGGATAGACTGCCACTCCGACCTTCCTGACTCTGCAGCTATGAGCCTCTCTCAGATGAGCCGCGTACAAAACGACCAGTCTTCCGCGCCGCTGATCAAAGCCCGTCCTAACCAACCTATAGCCGTGGCGATTCATTGATCACACTTCGAGTGTGGCGGGCGATCTGCTCATTCTCCTGTGAAGGCAGAACGCGCACCAGACAGCCACCGTTAGACCCCTCATGTTGATCGCTACGCTGCTGGGGTTCATCGAGACTGATGCCGGCCCAATTCAACCCTCCACAAACTGAAGCCCGGACTTCCTTATCATTTTCTCCGATGCCGCCGGTAAAGACAATCATATCTACTCCGCCAAGCACAGCGATCATCGCCGCCACTTGCTTTCGTACTGAGTAGCAGAACATTTGGATAGCCAGCCGCACGTCATTATCTGAAGAGGAAGCTTCGTGCAGACGCCGCATGTCGCTATCCGCACCTGAAATCCCCAAAAGACCGGAACGATGATTAATTATTTCCTCAAGCGCTGCCGCACCGAGTCCTTTCTCACGCATTAGATAAACAAGAATGCCAGGATCAAGATCTCCGCTACGCGTCCCCATGATCACCCCGCCCGTCGGGGTCAATCCCATACTGGTGTCGATCGATTTCCCGTTCTTGATCGCCGTAATGCTAGCGCCGTTGCCGAGATGGGCGACTATCAAGCGCTCCGGCAGATCAGACCCGAGCTGTTCCACGATGGATTCGCAGGAAAGACCGTGAAATCCGTAGCGACAGATGCCTTCTTTCCGGAGTTCCTTAGGAATAGGGAGGATACTTGCGACATCCGGCATTTCTGCGTGAAACGTCGTGTCAAAGCACGCTACCTGCTGACACTTTGGAAAATGTAGCCTAGCGAAACGAATGGCTGAGAGCGCTGACGGTATATGCAGGGGCGCAAAGGGCGCGGCGTCTTCCAGCTTTCGGACAACATTATCATCAATGAGGCAATGTTGCCGAAGTTCTGGCCCTCCATGCACGACGCGATGGCCGACCGCGGTAGGCAGGGGCATCTTGGCATCATTGACGGCCTTTCCAATATTGACGATTGCAATCTGTTGACTAGGAATTTCCATTACCGTGGAAAGGACAACTTTGCCTTTTGAATTTCGAGCGCTCATCTTTGCGTTGGATTGACCGATAGATTCCGCCTCTCCGGAAAACAGAACGCCCATGCTCGAATCGCGCATTCCGTACAATCCAAATTTGAGCGAGGAAGAACCGCTGTTCAGCGCGAGCACAATCATTTCTGACTGAAAATTATCCACTGTCTCTGGCGTTGACGTAGTGCTCACGCCGCGGTCCAATGCCAGTTGCTGATCTCCGGCATATCGTCACCGTGCTCGCTGATATAGAGTTTGTGACGCTCCATTGCGTCCCAATAACGCACCGTCGCTTTCTCTACCTGATCTCTTAGCCGAGGAATCCTGCGGATGGCATCTAACGCGAGTTGGAAGCGATCGAGATTGTTCAAAACCACCATGTCGAAGGGAGTGGTGGTGGTGCCCTCTTCGATGTAACCTCGGACATGGATATTGTCATGGTTGTGACGCCGGTAAGTCAGCCTGTGAATGATCGCGGGGTAGCCATGAAAGGCAAAGATGACGGGCCTATCTATCGTGAATAGCTCGTCGAAATCCTGATCTTCCAGACCGTGAGGATGCTCGGACTGGGGCTGCAGAACCATCAGGTCCACCACATTGACCACCCGAATGCGGATGTCGGGAACGTATTGACGCAAGAGGGTAACAGCAGCAAGCGTCTCCAGTGTCGGCACATCGCCGGCACATGCCATGACGACATCCGGGTCATCGCCCTCTTTGCAGGCCCATTCCCAGGTTCCTGCACCAGCTGTGCAATGACGAACGGCAGAATCAATATCGAGCCACTGCCATTCTGGTTGTTTCCCGGCAACGATAAGATTGATATAGTTGCGGCTGCGCAGACAATGGTCCGCTACTGATAATAGGCAGTTAGCGTCGGGCGGTAGATAGATGCGCACCACATCGGCCTTCTTGTTAGCGACGTGATCGATAAAACCTGGGTCTTGATGGGAGAAGCCGTTGTGATCCTGTCGCCAGACATGTGACGTAAGCAGATAATTCAAGGATGCGATCGGTTTGCGCCATGGAATTTTTTTGCTGACCTTCAACCACTTTGCATGCTGGTTGAACATCGAGTCGATGATGTGAATGAATGCTTCGTAGCAGGAAAATAGGCCGTGACGCCCGGTGAGAAGATATCCTTCAAGCCAGCCTTCGCACATATGCTCGCTGAGCACCTCCATGACACGACCGTCAACACTGAGGTCGAGATCAACCGCCTCCACATCGGCCATCCATTCCTTACCTGACACTTCGTAGACAGCCTCTAACCTATTCGAGGCCGTCTCATCGGGACCGAACAACCGGAAATTCTGCCTTTCCAAATTCAGTTTCATCACATCGCGTAGAAATACACCCAGGACACGTGTCGCTTCCGCACGACCCCGACCGTGCTCGGGCACAGCAACGGCATAGTTGTGGAAGTGCGGCATCGAGAGTACCTGCAGCAATTCACCCCCATTTGCATGCGGATTGGACCCCATGCGGCGGTGGCCTGTGGGCGCGAGGGCTGCAAGCTCTTCGCGGAACTTGCCTCTTTCATCGAATAGCTCTTCCGGCCTATAGCTTCTCATCCAGTCTTCGAGTTGCTTCAGGTGTTCTGGATTCTTGAAATCCGCGATAGGAACTTGATGCGCACGCCAAGTGCCCTCGACCGGCTTACCATCGACAAACTTCGGCCCTGTCCAACCTTTGGGCGTCCGGAACACGATCATAGGCCAGCGCGGCCGCTCCATACTTTTGGTACTGTCGGCTGACCGCGCGCCGCTTTGAATCTGACGGATCCGAACAAGAATTTGATCGAGTGTTCCAGCAAGGCTTTGATGTACGAGCGCGGGGTCGTCCCCCTCGACAAAATGCGGATCGTATCCGTAACCCCGCAATAATTCCGTCAATTCCTGACGGCTGATGCGCGCGAGAACCGTCGGATTGGCGATCTTGAAGCCGTTGAGATGAAGAATGGGAAGAACAGCCCCGTCGCGCGCGGGGTTGAGAAACTTGTTCGAATGCCAACTGGTAGCGAGAGCGCCAGTTTCCGCTTCGCCGTCGCCGATAACGCAGCTTACGATTAGATCCGGGTTGTCGAAGGCCGCCCCATAGGCGTGAGCTAAGGAATACCCAAGCTCTCCGCCCTCATGAATCGAGCCAGGTGTTTCGGGCGAAACGTGACTTGGAATTCCATACGGCCAAGAGAACTGGCGAAACAGACGCTGTAACCCGTTGCGGCTGCGTTCGATGGCTGGATAATGTTCTGTGTAAGATCCTTCGAGATAGCTATGCGCAACGATACCCGGCCCCCCGTGGCCGGGTCCGATGACGAACATCATATTTAGATCGTTGTCTTTGATCAGGCGATTGAGGTGGACGTAAAGAAAGTTAATTCCAGTTGTTGTTCCCCAGTGGCCAAGCAGACGGGGCTTTATGTGCGCGAGCGTTAAGGGGGATTCGAGCAGCGGGTTGTCTTGCAGATAAATCTGTCCGACCGAGAGATAATTCGCAGCACGCCAATAAGCGTGCATGTTGTCTAACAAATCGGCGGCTAAGGGATCAGGCATCAGCGACTCCCAATAAACTTATGTTCGCTCACAATCACCTCTTCAGCGCGCCCCAGAGCCTCTCGCGCGAGCGGTATGGGGATTTTTGTGGAGGCGGTCTCGCCACATCAATTTAGTGATCTCAGACTGATTTGGAGAAAGAAACCACGAAGTCTGGCGAAGTTGTCGCTTCCTTTGTGTGCTTTTATGCGCACCTGCTCGCGACACGCGCCAATGCCGAACTTCCGTTGGTTGGCTTAAGCGGACGTATTTTCGTCCTTAAATCGCAGCCTAGCATCCCTTCGGCGCCGACGTTGAAGATCTGAATGACACCCTTGGCGTCGGTGCCGGAAACTGTCGCGTTATATCAGTGCCTACCCCTCTTCCGCGGCGAAATGGGGCTATTGAGGTTGAGCTAAATTGCTCAGCCTTAACTGAAGAGGCGTGGCAAGCTCGCCAGCATCCACAAATTTCCAAGAACAAGCACCCGCAATTTTGTACTTACAAAGCGCCGTCTATTTGATGCTGGCTGTATCGTTTTGCTCACCGAGTGACCTGCGCTGAGTATTTCCTCCAGTTATAGAGTCCGGCTCTATTTGAGGGCGGACGGATGAAGCGGAAGCAGTTTACGGAAGAGCAGATCATCGCAGTTCTGCAAGAGCACGAGGCCGGCGCGAAGACAGCCGATCTCGCACGCAAGCACGGGGTTTCGGAAGCCACGCTGTATATGCGATATACGCTACGGTATCGTCTGTATGATATTTGGGGACCCCAATATGCCCAGGCCAGAACTCTACCCCGTCAAGAAGAACGTTTGCTTCGATCAATTGATGATCGACCGTGTCGAAAAATGGCGCGGAAAACTGAAGCCGATCCCTAATATATTGGAGGCTATTCGCCGCCTCGTTGAAATGGGACTTGCAAGCACAACGTCAACAAAACATCGCAGTAAAGAGGCAAGAGCCAGAGCTTCTGCGCTCGCTGGCAGGACGATTGATAACTTGAACGACCGTAGCGCGTCGTCGGAAGAACAAGACAAGCGGAAGCGGAGGCTCCTAAAAGGTCCGTCTGAGTTTAGAGCATTTCGGAAAGACCGGCCCAAAACCACCGGCTTGTAGTACGTCACCCTGTCATTGATTTCTTAGATCACTTTTTTCAAGTTAAGGTGATGCCATGAACAATAAAGAACGAACAAAAGCGATACTTTCCAAAATCCAGGTTTCCGAAGACGCGCGTGTGAAGCAAGAATTTGAGGACAACGCAAAAGCATCCGCGGCCGCTGCAGTGCAGAAGAAAGTCGAAGCCGCGTGGGCTCTTTTAAACACTCATCTTAACGGATTTGTCCAGAATCTAAACGCTGACTTACCAAAAGACACGCGTATATTTATTCGGCAAGGCGATGCCTCACGCACTGAGTACATCGACACCCTCAATTTAAGTTTTGATCAATACCTGACGTCAGCGGCTCTTCGGCGATGTAGCTTAACCGTAAGTAAGACGGGAACGATATCGGTCCGATTGGGTAACGCCACGACAAATCCGGTCAAGAATTTCAACATTAGCGCCTTGACCGCGACGAATGATCAAATTGAAAGTGTCGTCCTCGACTTCTTAGAGGCCAATATTTGATTGCCGCACATTTCCCGACCGACAGCGCAGGTTACTTTTTGCGCCTCTCCCACTAGCACTCGCCTATTGCTTCAAGACCGCCCCCTCAGTGCACCGAAAATCTAAATCCGGACATATTGGTGGTGAAGTCCGCCAGGATGACGAGCGAAGCTTGGACTTGTGATGTCACTATCTCGTGCAGCGCCTCCGAGTGGTCACAATTGCTCAGACTCCTGATGGGAAAGGAAGACTGTGGGTTTGGTTGAGATGCTGTGGTGAATGTGTCTGTCAACCCCCGGTATAAGAGAGGCATTGTCCTATGTTAGATCGCGCTGCGACAACCACCGCATTTGACCTACGCTATTGGCTGGAGAAGGCCGAAGCGATTGGTCAGTTGAAGGAGGCGATTGGTGTAGACTTCAAATTCGAGCTCGGCGCCATCACCGACATCAATGCGAAGCGCGGCGGCCCTGCCTTGCTCTTCAAGAATTTCAAGGGATACCGCAAAGACTTCAGCGTCCTGACCGGATCAATGATGAATGCTGCGACCCTTGGGCTGACGATGGGCTTTGAGGGCAAACTGAACAACCTGGAAGTCGTCGACAAGGTCGCAGAGATTTTGCGGTCAATCGAACCGACCGCAAAGGATTTTCCGGTAGAGTATGTCACCACCGGTCCCGTTATGGAAAACGTCGTCACGGGCAACGATGTCGACCTCACGATTTTCCCAACTCCAATATGGCATGAGTTGGACGGCGGCCCATTCATCGGCACCGGATGCTGGCAGATCCACCGAGACCCAGATTCAGGCTGGACCAACGTTGGTACCTATCGCAATCAGCTACTCGGCCGGAACATCTTGGGCAACTACATCTCGCCTGGTCATCACGGCAACATCATCCGTCAGAAATATTGGGAGAAAAACGAGCCTTGCCCGGTCGTAGTGTGCTTCGGAGCCCACCCTCTCTTTCTTCTGATGGGATCGTCGGATGTCCCAGCGGGTGTCGATGAACTTGCGTGGGCTGGCGCCATTGCCGGCCGACGTGTTCCTGTCATAAAGGGACCGGTAACGGGTCTCCCGATTCCCGCTGATGCAGAGATCGTAGTGGAAGGGTTTGTTACCAAGGGCGACGAAAAGATCGAAGGGCCGCTCGGAGAGTTCACCGGCTACTATGCCGGTGGAAAGAAGTCGGAGCCGGTGATCCAGGTCAAGGCTCTGTACTACCGAAACCAGCCGATCCTAGTCGGCTCCCCCCCTTGCCGGCCGCCCAGCGATTTTTCTTATCAGTTCAGCGTCATGCGGTCCGCTGCTATTAAGGAAAGCTTACGCAAAGCCGGGGTCCCCGCGGTAAAGGGCGTGTGGGTGTGCGAGGCCGGCGGTGGGCGTATGTGGTTAGTCACGAGCATCACCCAGAAATATGCCGGTCACGCCAGCCAGGCAGCTGCTATCGCCTGCAACTGCCAAGCAGGTGGATTGATGGCGCGATATTCCATCGTTGTCGACGACGATATCGACCCGTCCAACAACGATGACGTGATTTGGGCGATGAGCACTCGATCAGATCCTGCGAGCGATTTCGACATCTTGCGGCAGTGTTGGAGCAACCCACTCGATCCGATACTGACCGACGACGATAAAACGCAACACCGGCTGTTTAACAGCCGAGCAATTATCAATGCCTGCAAACCGTTTGATCGGCTGAAGAGTTTTGCGCCGGTCGCGGAAGCGTCGCCGGCGCTTACGAAGGCGACGATGGAAAAATGGGCGCATCTGTTTAAATGATACCGCGCCATCACCGCGCCGCCAAACGGCGTCGCGGAAAGAGTTCTTATGCACCCCGCACTTCACGTAACGGAGAACTGCCATGGCAGACGTCGTCGCGTTGACGGCTCAACCCGCTCAACCCCTCAAGTGGCACATCGACAAAAATACAATGTGGTTGGGCATCGCCGCGTTAATAGGTCTTGTCATTTGGTTCATGCCCGTGATGCCGGGGCTTACCATAACGGGCCAGCACGCGCTCGCCGTCGTGATCTTTACTGTGCTGCTGTGGGTTTCGGGTGCGACGCCCACTGGGGTAGCCGCACTTCTCATGATGGCGATTGTTCTCTGTTTCATGCCGGAGATAAAGCCGAGCACATTTCTCGGCTTCTGGACCGGCGATACCATGTGGTTCATCCTGGTCTGCTTCATATTTTCAGCAGTACTGGAAACGAGCGGACTGGCTCGAAGGCTCACTATTTACGTTTTTTCCATCCGCAGCCTGATACTCATCGACATTGCCCTTTTGGGACTCAACACGCTGTTCTCCGCAGTGGGGATGAATGCGTCCTTCCCAAAACTCGCGCTTCTCTTTCCGCTGATAACCTCGTTCGCCGCGATGTCGAGCATGCCGAAAGACGATCCCTATGTTCGGCACTTGGCGCTCATGGTTAATGTGTTGGCCAACACTACCGGTACGTTGGTTTACTCGGGCTTCGTCATCAATCCTGCTCTGGGCCCGTTGGGCGGCTTCAGCGTCAATTACGTCACATGGCTCCAGTGGTTCTTTATACCGGCTTTGGTCTATACACTCGTCTCATTCGCGGTGATCTATTTTCTTTTCCTACCGCCTCGGGGCGAGCACTTCGACTACCAGGTCGAGAGGGAGCAGTTGAGCCGTCTCGGCCCGATTACTAAATTGGAAATTGGCACGATCGCTTGGCTAACCTTGGCGGTAGTCCTCTGGGCGACCGGGCCTTTCACCGGCCTGTCCACTGGGTTCGCTGCAGCGCTGATCGCGGCCGGACTCATGCTTCCTGGGATCGGCATCATAACCTTCAAGGAATATGTTCAGAAGACGGATTGGAATGCCGTCTTCATGTTGATGGGCATATTGGCCATCGGCAGTCTCGGCTCGACCGGCTTTGCTACGTGGATATGGAGCTACATTCTCCCCACCCATATGCCTTCAAATCCGATGGTATCGCTCACGCTGATCTCGGGTCTCGTCGAACTGCTCCATATCCCATTGGGGAGCACGGCCACCTCGCAGGCTCTTGCGGTGCCGTCGCTGGCCGAATACGCCGCAACTCTCGGCATGTCGCGAGAGTTGCTCAGCTTCGTGACTTACATGTCGATCGTCGGCCAGTTCTTCTTCGTCTATCAAAATGCCGCACTGGTCGTTGGTCTCTCCTATGGCCTTTGGACAGCCAAGGACATTTTCAAGTTCGGGGCGGTGATGTTCTTCGTCACCCCGATCACCTTCGGCGTCATTCTATATCCTTGGTGGACGTATATGGGGTGGATTCAATAACCACGCGCTTGAAGCACTCAATCGATCGCGCAGTACGACAAATTTAGCAGCCACAGGAGATTAGCAATGTCAGCTACCGTGACCGTTCTCAACGAAGTCCCTCAACCTGACGATAAGAAAAAAGAGGACTGGCATCTGGCTCTGCAATTGGCCGAATTCAAACATGCCGGAGGCGCGATCCGTAAAGGTTACAGGTTCATTTGCCGCGAAGGAACGAACCCGATGCAACATGACACGCGGATTCCTTCGTTGGCGGAGGCCGAGGGGCTCATTCGGATGGCGAAGGAAGCTGGTTGGGGCAACGAGAAAGGTTGACGCCAAATGTCTTCGCCCGTGCGCGAAACAAGCTGCTTCGTCACCCCTTGATCATATCAAGGGATACCACCCCCCAAGAGCGGGAGGAGAGCAAAGGTACTAACAGCACCGTCAACCCGAGCCCGGCTAAGAACTGCAGGACAAATGTGAGCGCCGCGACGACCAGAGGCGCCTATCGAAACCAGCGGGCAACGGATAATATCGCAACCATAAACATGGAAATATTGAATATAACTGACACTATGCACTGTGCGATTACCACTCGGCGCATTTTTTTTACTTGTAACTTGTACTCGCGGCACCTGAATTCGCATACCTATGACCAACGCGAAACGGAGAAAATCAGAAAAATCCGGTAACGCTTTATTCGGAAAAACGAATCCCGAGTTGCTCGAAAGTGCGGCTTTGCCATATTCTTGCGCGTAGTAGAACCCAAACGCCACTTGGACAATGGCCCACGAAATGAGAAGCGTTACCCCAGACAACAACTCCGCGAGCGTTTCGGTTGAATATTCCTCAATACCAAACATCGTGTCCTCTTAAATGCCACTAAGATGCGATCGCTGACCACGCAATGTGCCGCGGACAATGGAAGGCCGCATGACAATACCACACTTCACTTTTGAACTCCGCCGCCAACCTGTAATTTCACGCCGACGTTTCATTCGCAGGATGTTTATCGTTAGCGGACTTTGGTTGGGAGTGACCTTTGTCGGCTTGGTAATCGGCATAGCTGGCTATGCCAATTTTGAAGGCATGTCCCTGGTCGATGCCTATGTGAACGCAGCGATGATTTTGTCGGGTATGGGTCCGGTAGTCGAACTAAAGACGACAGCAGGTAAAATCTTCGCGGGAACCTATGCAATCTTCTCAGGCCTTATCATTGTTATCGCGACCGGCTTTATATTGGCGCCAATCTTTCACCGCGTGTTGCACCGCTTCCACGTCGAAACTACCCACGAACAGGATTGAGGCGATGGTCACGGAGTGCACAGTGCAGGGTTTATCAACAGCGAAGAGCTCATCGTCAATGCAAGTGTCACGGGAGATGATGCAAGCCGACATGGTCAGGCCCTACCAGTGGTCCAGGACAGATGTTCGTTCACGACTCTCGTGGCCGCGACCATCGACGTGGCCCGGTCGCGTCCTAATTTGAATTCGACGCTTACAGCCGTCGGAGCGGTTCCATCCATCAAACCATACGAATAAGGGGACGAACGCGTCTCTGCATATTAGCTCATGCCATACATTCCATGCGCAAAAGAGACGACAATAGCCGCGCCTCCTATAATTTCGATTCTGGTCACCGAGGTTTATCGCGGGACGGTCCCAATTCGACGTACGGTCACCAACTCCCCCAGCGACCACGGCCGACCCATCACATTTACCGCCATGGCTGGCGTAACGCGCAGGGTCGTATGGACGCGGACTGTTGTAGTGCGCTCACGCTCCGGGGTTTTTACGTAAAGTATGATCAAAACTGACGCCAAGTTTTTCCACCACCGCGATGAGAATTGTGTTCTGGTATTCAAGGTGCTGCAGAATGACTTCGATTTCCTTCTCCGCTCTGACGTTCACCTCAAGATCATGGTCAGCTCGGATTTCCGAGTGTCGCCCTTGAACATTCTGTCCGACCATTATGAGGGGCATTAGCAGCAGTTGAACCAAATTTGAAATGAACAGCCAAAACACAAATGCCATCGGAGGATCAAACTGCAGATTTTTCGGCGCAAGCAGATTCCATCCCAACCAAAAGACTGTCCAGATCAAGACAATCAGAAAAAAGCCCATGGTGCCAACGCGATCGGTGATCCAACAGGCAAGCCTATCCAGCGCGCTCAATTTCTCAGTGACCTCCCTGTTAACATCTCGAAGCGGCTTCCGATGCTTCCGAAGTTCATTCAGAGATAGCGGCCTTCGAGATTTCACGGCCGAAGTATCACTCATAGCGAAATTTTCTTTCACTGTTTATCGGAAGCTGACCTAATCTAGGCTCGCCCACGAGCGTGAAGCGCCATCGCCATGGGCGCGGAGTGGCCGAAGATCATGTTATACCAACGAGTAATCGAATAGCCCAAGCAGCCGTTCCTGGCAGCCCTTCAACGATGACCGCAGCGGTTAGCACGCGGATCTAGTTGACGATTGCGAGCTGATCGCGAACGAAGTCCATTGCCAGATCTCGTTCGGCCGCATTGTGCCTTCGCAGTCGTCGCGTAGCTCGCCGTCGCACGCCGCGTCGGCTCACGTTTCATCTCACACTTTGGAATTGACTTGCCGCGAGAGGCGTCCGGCTCGATTGCTCGACTTAGCGCGTTACCTAAATAACGACAGAACAGCGGACCTCTTGGGAC
>Ga0207025_1131_pt1 | contig 11601 bp, 12 predicted proteins | sample Alteio_BWMinCont_45_FD_153261 | JGI IMG/M metagenome (GOLD analysis project Ga0207025, IMG submission 153261) | Enriched cells from forest soil in Barre Woods Harvard Forest LTER site, Petersham, Massachusetts, United States -... | ecosystem: Environmental > Terrestrial > Soil > Temperate forest >... | reverse complement strand
AATGGGTCTCGCGTCGGAAAAGGAAAAGGTCCTCCTGCGCAAGGCGCACCAAACGCTGGGGCGCATCTCCGCCGATTTTGAAGAGCGCTGGCATTTCAATACCAGCGTCGCCTTGATTATGGAGCTGGTGAATACGCTGCAAGCGCAAGAGCCGCTTGAAGAGGGCGCGCGGCCCGAGGTCGTGAAGCAGGTCATGGAATTGCTCGTTTTAGTGCTCGCACCAATCGCTCCCCATTTGGCCGAAGAGCTGTGGGAGATGCTTGGGCATGCGGAGAGTCTACAGGTCTCGGAATGGCCGCAATATTCAGCGGAGCTCGCCGAAGAGGAGCAAGTAGAGGTTGTGATCCAGATCAATGGGCGCGTAAGAGGCAAGATTCGCGTGGATGCGGGTCTCGCGGAAGAAGAGCTGGCGGAACGAGCCTTCGGCGATCCTAAGATTGAACAATTGCTGCGAGGCGCGCGTGTGCTGAAGCGCGTGGTGATACCCAACAAGCTCGTCAATGTGGTAGTGGCGCAATGAGCACGCCGGCCAGCTCGGTGGCGCAAGCGCGCAAGGGCACCAGCGAAAAGCACCAGCCCATGAGCAAAAGCGAATTGGGCGGCATTATCGTGCTCGATTTTGGCGGGCAGTATACGCAGTTGATCGCTCGGCGGATCCGCGAGCAGCAGGTCTTTTCGGCCATTCTTCCGTGCACCGCGAACTTGGCCGATATCCGCGCCTACCAGCCCGCCGGCATCATTCTTTCCGGCAGCCCGTGTTCGGTCTACGATCCCGCCGCGCCGGTTTGCGATCCCGGCGTTCTTTCCCTGGGGGTTCCCGTTCTCGGCATTTGCTATGGGCTGCAGTGGATTGCGCACACGCTGGGCGGCAAGGTTGAGCGCGCCGGGAGACGTGAATATGGTCCCGCCGAAGTTGAGTTGCGCGATAGCTCGGATCTCTTCGCCGGTTTGCCGCAGCGGCTGAAGATTTGGATGAGCCACGGTGATCACGTTCTGTCCTTGCCGCCCGGTTTCCGCGTCACCGGCGCCACCGGGAGCGCCCTTTCCGCCGCGGAAGACCCGCTGCGGCGCATCTTTGCCGTTCAGTTCCATCCCGAGGTGCGGCATACCCAAGGCGGCACGGAGATTCTGCGCAATTTCGTCTTTGCGGTATGCGGCGCGCGGCCCAACTGGAGCGGAACTTCGTTTATTTCCGAGACGGTTGAAGCCATTCGCCGGCAAGTGGGCCAACAGCGGGCCATTTGCGCGCTTAGTGGCGGAGTCGATTCCGCCGTTGCAGCCGCCTTGGTGCATCGCGCCATTGGCGATCGCCTGATCAACGTATTCGTTGACACCGGATTGCTGCGTAAAAATGAATTTCGGGACACGATCGATTTGCTGGAAAATCGCGTCGGCCTGCGGGTCATGGGGGTGGACGCCGCCGAAAGGTTCCTGGAGCGGCTCAAAGGCGTAACCGATCCCGAAGTAAAGCGGAAACGTATCGGGGCGGAGTTCATCAATGTCTTCGCCGAACAGGCCCGGCGCCTTGGGGACATCCGTTTTCTCGTGCAGGGAACACTCTATCCCGACGTGATCGAGTCGGTTCCAGTTCGCGGCCCTTCCGCCACCATCAAGACTCATCACAACGTGGGCGGCCTTCCTCCCGACCTGCCCTTCGAACTCATTGAGCCGCTGCGCGAGCTTTTCAAGGACGAAGTACGCCACATGGGGCGCGAATTGGGATTACCCGAGGAAATCCTCAGCAAGCAGCCTTTCCCAGGGCCCGGGCTGGCTGTGCGCCTGCTCGGTGAAGTTGGCCCCGAGCGCCTGGAAACCCTTCGCGACGCTGATGCCATCGTAGTTGATGAAATTCGGAGCGCCGGCCTTTATGAGAAGACCTGGCAAGCTTTTGCGGTTCTCTTACCGGTTCGCAGCGTGGGTGTGATGGGCGACGAACGCAGTTACGGAGATACAGTGGCCGTTCGGGTGGTTAATTCGGAAGATGCCATGACCGCGGATTGGGCTCGCCTGCCGTATGAAGTGCTCGAACGGATTTCCTCGCGCATCGTAAATGAAGTGGCGGGTGTAAATCGCGTCGTGTACGACGTTAGTTCCAAGCCGCCCAGCACGATCGAGTGGGAATAAGCGGTCACTCTGCGGCGAAAGTCGCAAAAGATGGGCTTTCGTCTTCGCACCAAAGTCGTGAAAGGGAAGTCGGAAGTGAGATCCGCTGCGACGCGCGCTAATTCGCGCACACGTTTAGCGTCGCGTCGAATGGCTCGGGCGCGGCATGGTACTCGAACAATTTCGAATGCGGGAGAATGCGGCGGGGACGCGCCGCAATAAGTGCTACCGGTTAGCCATCTTCTGAGCCATATAAAGGAGCAAACGCCGGTCGCCTTCGTCAATGCGGCCCAGCAGTCTGCGGAACATGGTCAGAAAACGCGCTTCTTTGCCCGTACTGCCCCAAGCGATCTCATCCGCCGTCCTGCGCTTTGGCAAATTGGGCAATTCGGGCGCTTCTTCGCCATCATAGAACAGTTGATAGAGCGGCACTTCCAGCGCCCGGGCCATCTTCTCGAGCGTCTCTATGGCCGGAACGGTATGGCCATTTTCCACGCGCGAAATATAGCAACGGAGGAGCCCGGTACGTTTTTCGATATCGCCCTGTGAGAGTTTTTTTTCTTCGCGCAGAGCGCGCAAGCGATCACCGATAATCATTTGTTTATTGTTTCATAGGGATATGATGGGTGCAAGAAGAATGTGGCCCGCGCCCGTTGTGCAAAAAGGGTGATTAAAAAAGACGACAGTGTAACCGAATATTCATGCGACACGTCCCAAAAATGGAAGCGCATGAGCCCAGCCCGGCTCGCGGTCGCCCTGTCGGCGCCGAAGCGGAGCGCCAATTGGTCAGACGCGCCCAGGCGGGCGACCAATTCGCCTATGAAGAACTGGTACGCATTCACCAGCCGCGCCTGCTCGCCGTAATCGGCGGGATCATGCGCCGGGGCGAAGATGTCGAGGATCTGGCGCAGCAAGCGCTGTTGAAGGCGTACCTCTCTCTGAAGCGCTTTGATTTGCGTTCGGCATTCGGAACTTGGCTATACAAGATTGCGGTAAACGAATGTTGGGACTACTTTCGGAAGAAGAAGGTTCGCCCCCTGGTCTATGAGGCGAACCTTAGCGACGAGCAAATTCGTCAGATGGAGGGGCTCCCGGAAGACCGCGACGGCGCTTTCAATCACCCCGTCGATGCCGCGCGTCGTGCCGAGCAGCGTGATTTGCTGGACCGCCTCCTGGTCGAACTGGACGAGAAAGATCGGGCCATGTTGGTGATGAAAGAGGTAGCGGGCTTTACGGTGGAGGAAATCGGCGAGGTGCTCGAGCTTAACGTAAATACAGTCAAGGTGAGGTTGTTTCGCGCTCGTGGTCGGCTGATGGACGTCTATCGGCGAAGGCTGAAGAGTCATCCGGCGAGGCCATCCGCGAAATAGGATTTCCGGCACAGGGGCCAGCAGGCAAAGGAGGAGCACTAGCATGTTTCTACGAACTAAGGTGCAGTTCGGGTGCCCCGAATATCAGGCAAGCCTTGAGGACATTTTGTTGCGCGATCCCGTGACCGTCGAACCGGGTTCGCGGTTGGAGAGCCATCTCCAGGGCTGCGTGGGTTGCCGGCAGGCATTGAACGATGGCCTCACAGCGAGTAAGTTGATGCGTCACGCGCGCTATCCCGAGCACGCGTCTTCGCCGGCCTTCGTTACCCGCGTGATGGCGTCTATTCGCGAAGCCGCTCAGGCCGCGCCCAATGCGATTTGGCGTCCGCTCGAGCTGCTGGCATCGCGCATGGCGCTGGTAGCCGCGGTGGTTCTGCTGGCGTTATCGGTGTATTTGCGGGAGTTCGCGCCCGCGCGCACGGTGGCGGTCAATGCGCCGGCAGAAATCGGCGCGGGATTACCCGAGCCCCCCGGGCAACCGGCCGATGCAGATGAAGTTCTGATGTCGCTCGCGGATACAGGCGATGCAATTTAGTCCTACAAATCGCAAGGCCCTGGCACTGATTGTCCTGGTGCTTGTTTTGGGCGTCGCGCTCGGCGCCGTGGGCCATTCGCTCTTCGACCGGCGTGTCCTTGGGGCGCGCACGCAGACGCGGCCGGACCCACCGCGAGGTGTATCTCGCCTGACCACGGAGCTCAACCTTACTCCCGATCAGCAAAAGCAATTGAGCGCGATCCTCACGGACATGCAACACCGCTTCGACGCCGTCCGCCAGCAGATGAATCCGCAGTTTGACCAGATTCGCGACCAGGGCCACGACCAGATCCGCCAAATCCTTACCCCCGAGCAGCGGCCGAAGTTCGAGGATTTCCTGACACGCCTCGCTGAGGAACGCCGCAAGCGTCCCAACCGCTAACGAATTCCTGGCTTTGCGGCGGAAGTCACCTCACGCCGCGCAGCGAGTCACACTTCGCTCAAATGTGGGCTGCAGCTTCGGCACGTCAAGAAAGATTTTGACTAGAAGGGAATATCTTCGTCTGAAATTTCCGTGGAGGGCATTTCCTCGGCGCCGGCGGCTGCAGCTGCGGCTTGGGGTTCCGCTTCCGCCATGCTAGCCGGGGTTCCGCCTTCGCCGCGCCCGCCGAGCATGCGGAAGTTGTTGGCCACGATCTCGACCGTAGTCCGCTTTTGGCCTTCGCGGTCGTCCCACTGCCGCGTCTGAATGCGTCCCTCGACGAAGACGAGCGAACCCTTGCGTAGAAACTGCTGGGCGATCTCCGCTTGCTTCGCCCAGACCACGATGCGGTGCCATTCGGTGCGCTTTTGTTTCTCGCCATTGCGGTCGCGATAGGTCTCGTCGGTGGCCAGCGTGAAGTTGCAGACAGCCTGGCCGGCAGACGTGTAGCGCGTTTCTGGATCGCGCCCCAGCCTGCCTACCAGAATCGCTTTGTTGACCGACATGCTTCACCCCCGAAACGGCCTAGAAACCACGGAAGATAGCACGCCCCCTAGCGCAAGTCCACGCCAACCAGAGCTTTTTCGTTAGAAGGCGGTGCATGGATGGTGCGCAGGAATGGCAAAGGAAAAACGGACAGAAAGAAACTTGCGTTGCGGACAGAAGAACTTCGCGGTTCTTTTTACGAAGCGATACCTAGCTCTTGCAGTTTGGCTTTGGCGCGCCGCTCCTCGTCAGTCCCGGGATACATGCGCACCACGGTTCGCAACTCACGCACGCCCTCAGTCTTCTCTCCCAAAGCGACGAGGGCCAAGCCTTTAAACAGGTGCGCGGGTGCGAGCTTGAAGCTCTTCGGGTAATTGTCGATGACCTTGCCCAAGGCATTGACCGCTTGGTCGTATTGCTGCTGCATATAGAAGATCTGGCCAAGGTAGAATTGCGCGTTCGAGGCCAAGTCCGTGCCGTTGTAGAATTTCAGATAGTCCTGGAATTCTTGCGCCGCCAAGTCGTACTTCTTGCCGTTCAAGTCACGCAAGCCATTGGAGTAGAGCAGGTCGGCCGAAGGCGGAGCGGCTGGTGGCATGGTGGAATTTGCCGCACCGGGTGTCCCTGGAGGCGAGCCTCCTGGTGCTCCGGGCGCGCCGGGTGCTCCGGCTGCAGGCGGGGGAGCGCCGCTGGCAAGCTTCGCATCGATTCCCTGAATCGCGTTCTGTGCGTCTGTAAGCTGCTGATTGAGCTTGCCCATGCGCGCGAGCGTTTCTTGTAAATTATCAGAGATACCCTGGATTTGCGTGGACATGGTATCCAGCCGGGCGCCCGAATTGGCTTGCATGTCCTGCACCGACTTCTGCAGAGACGTCATCGTGCCGCTCAGCTTATTTACTGTGTCCATCGACTGTTCCATCAGTGTTTTTTCCACGGCGCTGTTCTGCGTCAGCGTCGTTTGGATCTCTTTCTGGCCCTGAATGAGCTGGTTCACGCTCTGCTGCAACTCTACGATCTCGCGTGCCACCGCTCCCACGGGCGCCGGCCCCAGCAACGTGCCTCCTAAAGCGCCAGCCAGCATCGAGGCTCCCAGGAAAAGGACCCACCGTTTACGCATGCCGTTCCTCCTTGCCCCCCACACTGCACGACTGAAAGTGCGTTCTAGTATGCCGAAAAAGTTTTGGCGGAGCTATGGGGTTGCGCTTGGACAAAACCTACGGCGCAACCCCTCGCTATTGTTTGATGCGCGTGCTCGTTATTCAGTACGGGCCTATTTAGCCATGGCGAAGTGAGCGCGCCGATTTTGCTGCCAGCACTGTTCCTGGTGTTCGTTGCAGAAGGGCCGTTCCTTTCCGTAACTCACGGTCTGCATGCGATCGGAGGCCACTCCCAGAGAGACCAGAAAATCTTTAGCTGCCTGGGCCCGTCGGTCGCCCAGCGCCAGGTTGTATTCGGTTGACCCGCGCTCATCGCAATGCCCCTCGAGCATCACTTTGATTTGCGGATAGGACTTTAGGAATCCGGCCGTTTCGGTCAATGCCGAACGCGAATCGGACCGAAGATCCGCTTTGTCGTAATCGAAATAGGCGTCCTTCACTTCCCGCGCGAAGAGCTCTTCGAGAGATGGGGCTGGAGCGGCGGCCACCGGCGGGGGCGGAGGAACAGTGACGGTCACTCGCGCTGTAGCATTAGCGGAACCGCCCGGCCCCGTCGCCGTTATCGTGTAGGTCGTCGAATCGGTTGGCGTGACGTTGCTCGTGCCCTCGGGAGCGACGTTGCCCACGTTTGGTGTGAGGTTCAGTGAAGTGGCGTTGGTAGAAGACCATCGCAGCGTTACCGCTTGCCCGCGCTGCACTGCGGTCGGCGCAGCCTGCAAGGTCACTGTGGGTTGAGGCGGCGGAGGCGGCGGAGCTTGCGGCGCGGCTGGAGTAACCGGCGCGGGATGTTTGCATCCGACGGCCACGATCGCGAGCACAAGCACGCCATACCGGATCACTCTTCCAACCGAACGATTCCGCATTTTCACAATCCTCCTTGAACCACTTCTCTTGATGCGCTGGGATTCGGATCAGATTGATACATTTATACCCCCTGGGGATTTGCGAGCATGCCAAAGCATCGCTGGAATCCTAAAAATGACACAGAAAACCGCGGCCCCTGTTTTCGGCGCGTCACGTTCGTTTCGTGTCGGCACTATTTTGGCGACCAGTTTGGAGATTCATTCTGTCCTTCGGTAGTCAATTGCCGCAGGGCCGAACCATCAGCCAGCATGGACCAGATTTGCCGGGTGCCCGTGCGCGTGGATTCGAAGACCATGTGCCGCCCGTCCGGCGCCCAACTGGGCCGTTCGTTGCGGCCCGCGTCCCGGGTCAGCTCCACCAGGGCGTGAGTGGCGATGTCCATCACGTAAAGATCATAATTGCCGTTCGGCCGCCGCCAGCTGAACGCCAGCAATTGCCCATTCGGCGACCATGCTGGATCGATCACGTAGCCCATGTCCGGCAGCGGAACCTTCTGCACCTCACTGCCGTCCGCATCCATGGTGTAGAGCTGGGGGGTCCCGCCGCGATCGCTGACGAAAGCCACTTGTTCGCCCGTTTTCGGATTCCAGGTTGCCGAGGTGTCCGCGCCCACTGAATGCGTAATTCGTCGTGGATGGCTGCCATCGGCATCGGCAATGTAGAGCTCCGGGTTGCCAAACATGCTGGACATGAACATCACTTTGGTGCCGTCCGGTGACCAAGCCGGCGCGCTGTTTGTACCGCGATAGCGCGGCCAATTCAGAAGTCGCTCGCTTACGGTCGAGTACACGCAAATCTGCGCGCTCAGGATCGATCCGGCCGTGGGATAACAAGTGAAGGCAACGCGGCTGGCGTCCGGCGACCAGCGCGGCGTAAGCGCGATCGAGTGAAGGGAAGTAAGCTGGTGCTGGCTCGCGCCGTCATAATCCATGGCCCAGATCTCTTTGTTTCCGCTGCGCGTGCTGACAAAGGCCATCTGCGTTGTGGCCACTCCCGGGACGCCCCCGGAGAGCCGCGCGATGATTTCGTCTGCGAACTGGTGCGCGAAACGGCGCGTCTGCTGCTCATTGGCATCGCCCCGATAGACGCGGCCCACCACCGGCGGCGCCGATGGATTGTGCACGTCGTTAAACCAGGCTTGGATTTCCTCGCTCGTCCCGGTGACCGTCAGGTTGCCAAACGCCAGGAATTGAACCGATGCGGGCGGATCGCTCCAGGCCTGGTAGTTCAGTTCCGTGGGCACGCTCGGTACTTGCGTGGGATAAAAGCTTTTGCTCGCCAGCTCGATAATCCCGCTGAAGTCCAGATCGTTCCGCACTACATCGCTGAAGACCGTCGTCAATGAAGTCGACGAGTCATTCCGCGAAACGAAATCAGCTACGGCTACCTTGGGCTTGGAAACGCCTAGGCCGGTGCCTGTACGGAACCAATCCTGCGCGGACGCAGCCGGCAAACTGGTGAAAAGCGCAAAAACCGACAGCAGTAGCAGGACAGGAAGTCTGCCCGGCGTCACAAACGATAGTCTTTGAATTCTCATCTGGTTGCTTCCGTCTTTATATCCGTCCTCTATCTTCATCCCAAGCAAAAAATTTCAGCGATTTCCTTAACGTCTGAAATCGAACCAGAATTCCACCGACACTTTGTTGCCAGTGTACTCGTTCGGGAGCGCATTCATCGGATTCGATCCCATGATCGCGCGCACCGCCGATGCGTCCACTGAAGCGTTCCCGCTCGACTGCAGGACCTGCACGTTGGCGACGGCCCCGTTCCGCAAAATATCAAAGCTCACGACCGCGCGCGGCGCCCACCGGAGCGAAGGATCGACGGTGCTTTGCAGCCAATTGCTGCTCACGCGATTTTGCACTGCGGTTACGTACCAGGAAAAGCGCCCGGCAAACTCGCCGCCGCCTTGCCCGCTGAAGCCCATGCCCGCGTTGGTGGCTCCGCCAGCTCCCATGCCGAATTGCGTGTAGGGCACCGCAGGCGAGCCGCCTTGCCCGTAGGGCACGGCATTCTGCGGCGGAGGCGTGGGGTCCTCGAGCGTTTTTGACGGTCGCGTCACGTAATGGGGCTGCTTTTCCTTAGTGAACTCCGGGATTTGCTTGGTATCCGGCGGCGGCGCTTTAGGCTTCGGTTGTGGCTCGGATTTGTAAAGCCCCTTCGATTCGTCCACCACTCGATTCGTGGTTACCGTTTCAGGGCGGGGCAGCGGCACCCCGCTCAATCCTCCGACGAGCTTTACCGAAACTGCACCGCCCCCTCCCGGACCGCCCCATAGATCCCCGCGATGCGACAGGATCGTCGACACTGCCAGCGACCCGAATAAAAGTGAGTGCAGCACCATGGACCATACCAGCGGTCCTTTCAGGCCCGGTGGTTGCTGCACCATACTTTCCGCGCTCATGACTTCATGGCTCCCGGGGACGCGAACTGAGCGGCTCGGTCACCACACTGACGTTTTCGATCCCCGATTGCCGCAACGTATCCACCACTGTTGCGAACGTGCCGAAGGGCACTGTCTCGTCGCAGCGCAGGAATACCGCGTCGCTTTGCGGATTGCGCATCTGGCTCCGCACCTTATTTCCGAGGTCGTGAATATTCACCGGGTCGTTGCCCAAATAGATCAATTGCGCGCGGTCAACGGTAACGACCAGCCGTTCTTCGCTGATCTCCTTCACGGTTTGCGTTTTCGGCAGATTAACGTCGATCCCCGATTGCAGGATCGGAGCGGTAATCATAAAAATGATCAGCAGCACGAGCATGACGTCTACGAAGGGAACGATGTTGATCTCGGAAAGCGAGGTCCCAGTCTGGCGTGCAAGTTGCGGCATTTGTATTACCCGGCGTCACACTGTTCTAATCGCCGATTACGCGGCCTTCTACAAATAATTCTTCTCGATCAGCGCGGCAACTTCCATGGTGAAGTTATCCATGCGCGCGCCGATCTCTCGGATGCTATGTACGAAATGATTGTAGGCAATTACCGCCGGGATAGCTGTAAATAGTCCGGCGGCTGTGGTGATGAGCGCCTCCGCGATGCCCGGCGCCACGACGCGCAGGCTCGCTGCCCCCGCAGTTCCCAGTCCAGAGAAGGCGTCCATGACGCCCCACACCGTCCCGAATAATCCGATGAAGGGGGTCACTGATCCTGTGGTCGCTAGCCAGGGCATGAATCGTTCCAGCTTTCGCACTTCGTCCGCGGCCGTCACCTGCATATCCGCAGTTACGGCGTGCAAGCTCTTCACTCGTGGATGAGGATTGCTGGCTACGAGCTGGCTCGTCAGTTCCCGGTACCCCGCGGCATATACCGTTTCCAAGGGCGAGCCCGTGGAGCCAACGACCCGGGGCTCCGGTAAACCGCGCGTGGCGTGAAAGGCCCGCAGGAAGCTGGTGGTCTGACGATTCAGCCGCGAAAACAAGCTCAGCTTTTGAAAGATCAAGGCCCAGGAAAATAACGAAAAGCAAAACAGGATCACGAGCACGGCTCGCGCCACCCAGCCTGTTTGCTGGATCAGATTGCTGAGCTCGCCCGCATAAAAACAAACGGCCAGTAGCGAAATGTTCTTTCTCTCCTAGAAAAACGAAACGCCTCGCGAAAAATTACCGTAGCACACGCGCATTCGCGGGGTCAACGCGCCAATCGCATAAGTGCGAATTTTAGCTACTCTTCCGACACATCGGGACACGATATGTTTCCCGGTCGCCGCCGACCCATATGCCGCTTTTTGCCGTACCCCGCCGTTTGCTGGCCCAGAGTTGGGGGGGCGCCTTTCGCGGAGGTGGAGATTTAGGGCTGGGTGGCGGCCCGCTTTTTCGCCACGCAACAAATTCGCAATTGCAATGTGGGCGCCGCAACACCCTTTATTAACGTCGCTGGCCCGGCATCGAACGTGTCAGAAGCCGTGGGAAATTGCAGCGGCGCCAAAAACCCGTCGACGGACGTGATAACATCACCTGGCATGTCCGAAGCGATCCACGTTCCTCTCGATTCTCTCCTTCGCGCGGCGCCCGCGGAGCAGAATCCGCCCGGCTGGACCTTCTATATCGAGACGTTCGGGTGCCAGATGAACGATCACGATTCCGAAAAAGTCGCCGGCGTCCTCCTCCGCCGCGGCTATCGACGGGTCGCTTCACCCGAAGAGGCCCGTCTGGTGTTCTACAATACCTGCATACGCGAAAAAGCTGCGCACAAGGTCTTTTCCCGTCTCGGCGCCTTCAATCCCAAAAATAATTTTGGCCATGACTCCGGCAAAGTCATCGGTGTCCTCGGCTGCGTGGCCCAGCAGGAAGGCGAACGGATCTTCGAGCGTGCTCCTTGGGTGAGCCTGGTTTGCGGCTCGGCCAGCTATCGCAAGCTTCCACTACTGCTGGCGCGCCTGGAAGCCGGCGAGCGCCGCGTCAGCGGTCTTGAAACTGATACCGACGAGACCTTTGAGACGGAATTGACGCGCCGCGATCATCCGTTCCGCGCCTATCTGACCATTATCGAGGGCTGCGATAAGGCGTGCTCTTATTGTGTTGTGCCCTATACCCGTGGACCCGAACGCAGCCGCGCCAGTGATTCCATCCTGCGCGAGGTTCGGCAACTCGCCGACGTCGGTTACACTGAACTCCAGCTCCTGGGTCAAACCGTGAATTCCTACCGCGACCCTTCGACTCGGCATC
>Ga0207025_1118_pt2 | contig 11658 bp, 8 predicted proteins | sample Alteio_BWMinCont_45_FD_153261 | JGI IMG/M metagenome (GOLD analysis project Ga0207025, IMG submission 153261) | Enriched cells from forest soil in Barre Woods Harvard Forest LTER site, Petersham, Massachusetts, United States -... | ecosystem: Environmental > Terrestrial > Soil > Temperate forest >... | reverse complement strand
TTTGAACGATATCCTGGATTTTTCCAAAGTCGAGGCCGGCAAGCTCACGCTCGATCCTCATCCGTTTAACATTAACCATTTGTTGCGTGATGTCGGCGTGATTCTGTCTGCCGGCTCTGCGAACAAAGATGTTGCGGTTGAGTTTGAAATTGACCCAGCCATGCCGGAATGGGTGCGCGGAGATGCGTTGAGGTTGCAGCAGGTACTGATTAATCTGACCGGTAACGCAATCAAGTTTACTGAACATGGTGTTGTGGTTTTGCAGACCAAGTTAGTCGCGCAGTCGGATAGAACTATATCAATTTGTTTTGCTGTGCGTGATACCGGCATTGGTATTTCGGAAGAACAAAGCCAACGGATATTTGAAGGATTTTCACAGGCGGAAGCGTCAACTGCGCGCCGTTATGGCGGTTCTGGTTTGGGACTTGCTATCAGTCAGCGGCTGGTGCAATTGATGGGCGGTCGTTTAGATGTTGAAAGCGAAGTCGGGCGTGGCAGTCAGTTTTATTTTACGATTGAATTTCAGAACGTTGCAGACTCTGAACGACCGCGCGTGGTGGCGAATGATAATGCGGCAGCACCATCACGTGGAAGATTGGCAGGTCTGCGATTATTGGTGGTGGATGATAATGCGACCAATCAGCAGGTGGCATTTGAGTTGCTGAGTAATGATGGTGCTGTGGTTCAGGTGGCTGACGGCGGTCGCGCTGCAATCGCCGCGATCAAATCTGCTGATCCGCAATTTGATGCGGTGTTGATGGATGTGCAGATGCCTGATATGGACGGTTATGCCGCTACTGTTGAAATTCGCCAGACTTTACAATTGCGATCGCTTCCTATTATTGCGATTACGGCTAATGTGATGGAGTCTGATCGGGTTCAGGCTATTGCGGCTGGGATGAATGATCATGTGGGGAAGCCGTTTGATTTGGCGGAATTGATTGCTGTGATATTGCGACATACTCGAGGGGTATGATGCGTGGTTTTCTTATTTACTGGTTCGGATTGTTTATCGGTCTGAGGGCCGGGCTACCCCCTGCCCTCAGACCGATAAACAATCCGAATCAGGAATCAAGAAAGAGATAAAAATCAAACCAATTGAGCAGACTGCATCTGCCCCCGCCCCCCCTGCTTAGCCAAATACAATTGACTATCAGCAGATGCAATGAGCGCAGAAGAATCCCCGCCTTTGACAGGTATAGTAGCCGCAACTCCCAGACTAACCGTAACAACATCAGCAATAACAGATTTGGCATGCGGTATGCAAAGATCACGAATCACCTGCTCCAATTGACGCGCTTTTTGCTCCGCGCCATGCAACGGTGTATTCGGCAAGATACCGATAAATTCCTCACCACCATATCGCGCAAGCAAGTCATGTGAACGGGTGAAATTGATATTAAGTGCTGACGCAATCGATATCAGACACTGATCGCCGGCCTGATGCCCATAGTGATCGTTATAGTTTTTAAAATAATCCACATCAATGAGTATCAGCGCCAGTGGCTCTCCGGTTCGCATACAGGCCCGCCACTCGGACTGGAATACCAGATCGAATTGACGTCGGTTTGCCACACCGGTTAAACCGTCAGTCAACGACATCGATCTGAGCAAATCGGATTGATGTTTTAGCGTTAAATGAGTTCGTACCCGCGCCTTGACGACATTGGCATGAAACGGTTTGGTGATGAAATCGACAGCGCCCTGATCGAAGCCTCGCGCCTCTTCAGCGGGATCGTTTTGCGCAGTAACAAAAATCAGCGGAATATTCTGGGTAAGCGGATCTCTCTTGAGATGGTCACAAACCGCATACCCGCCCATGTCAGGCATCATCACATCCAGCAAGATCAAATCCGGATGACGGCTTTGACAAAATGCGATCGCATCGGCGCCATTGGTCGCCATGCAAACTTCACATTCATCCTTAAAAATTTCATACAGGGTCTGGATATTGCTAGGTTGGTCATCAACAACCAGCAACAGGGGTTTGTTTTGAGATAACGAAAATGGCGTATTTATCATGATAACGGTGCATTCATCGAAGACTGCTGCGTAACTGCTTACTGTGTTGCAGTGATTGCTTAAAGTCTAGTTTATTAATTGACGCAGCTAAAGCTAATAGTTGATCTTTTTGTTTGTCGCCCAGCTTTTCTTGTAATTTTAAAAATACATTCAACGCTTGCATGTTGTCACCCTGGAGCAAAGTTTCAAGCTCGTCAAACAGGGTATCTATGGTTGAGGTATCCGCGGTTTGTACGTGGGTGACCAGCGTCGATGCATTTAACTCTATGTTAATGATTTCGAGAGCGGAGCGGGTATCTGTGGCATGCGTTTCAAGTTCGTGCAGCAGTGCTTTTGTATCGAAGTCTGTATCGCCTGTCTTGAGCAGAGTTTCAATTCGCGCAGCATGTTCGGCTAGTGAAGTGGCGCCAACCGTACCGGCTACACCTTTCAATGTGTGCATGACCATTTCTGCTTTGGCGGATTCGTGTTGTTCCATGTGCTGTCGGAAATCGGTAATCATGACAGCCACGTCGGCGCCAAAACGCGCCGCAAGTTTTATAAATAACGCTGTGTTACCTCCCAAACGTTTTAGCGCGCCATCCAGATCAATCTCAGCATGGATAGTCGGCGTTTGATGAGTCTTGTGCGGCGTAATAATGTCGTGCGTGTTTGCGTGTTTGGTTCCGGCCTTACAGCATCGCAAAATGGTACTCACGAGCTCTTCCAATACGATAGGTTTGGCAACGTGATCGTTCATGCCTGCAGCCAAACATGCTTCCTTATCGCCGGACATGGCGTTGGCGGTCGTCGCAATGATTGGCAGGGACTTCGTTTCTTCGTGCTGGCGTAAGATTCTGGACGCTTCATAGCCATCCATGACGGGCATTTGTATATCCATCAGTACTGCGTCAAAGTGTGCAGTGCGCTCTAAAACCTTGGTTATGCCTTCACGACCATCGTTTGCTACTTCTACTTCAGCTCCCTCGCTATTGAGAAGTGCGCGTGCGACCTCCTGATTGATCAGATTGTCTTCAACAACCAGCAGGCGTAATCCGGCCAGGCGCAGGCTGTTTTGTGGGGGGACGACCAGGGAACTTTCCTGAGTCGCATTGGCGACCGCGTCATACAACATTGAGGCGGTTACCGGTTTGATGAGAAACCCATTGAGCACGATGGAATCATGTCGCAATTTTTTGGCGAGAATTTCCCGGTCATGCGCAGTTACCATGATGATGATGGCCGTGTCGGCGTCTTTACGCGCAGACTGGCGGATTTTGATGGCTGTTTCCAGACCGTCCATTCCGGGCATTTTCCAATCCATGAATATGACATCGTAGGTCAGCTGATTGGTTTCGTTGTGTTGCAACATGGTCAGCGCAGTCTTGCCACTATCAGCGATATCAGCGTCCCAGCCTAGCGATAGCACCATGGATTCGAGAATTTCTCGCGCTGCTGCACTGTCATCGACGATCAATACGCGGCGCGCGATCGGTTGCATTGACGAATTTGTGAGGCTATGTCGTTCGATGTTTATGTTTTCGGGCGCGTGCTGCAGTGTCAGGCTGAAATAAAAACGGCTACCAACGTTGATAGTGCTTTCCACCTCCAGCTTTCCTCCCATCAGCGAGACCAGACGCTGGCTGATCGCGAGACCCAGCCCGGTTCCGCCAAAGCGGCGTGTGGTCGATGCTTCAGCCTGGCTGAAGCCTTCAAATACGTAGTTCAGTTGTTCGGAGTCGATCCCTATGCCGGAGTCCTGCACGGCAAAGATAATTGTTGAATGCAATTTGTCGCGCGCAATGACACTGAGCGAAACGATCACTGAGCCATGCTTGGTAAATTTAATAGCGTTGCCAGCCAGATTGATCAAGACCTGGCGCAAGCGCATTTCATCGCCGATGACCAGGGCTGGCAGTTGGGGATCCAGCGAAAACAGGATATCAATTTCTTTGCTGCCGACATTCGACGAAAAAATCACCGACAAGTCGCGCATCAGTGTATCCAGACGGAACGGCGCGTGCTCCAGTACCAGCTTGTCGGCCTCTACTTTAGAGAAGTCCAGGATGTCATTTAACAGACCCAGTAAAGCTTGCGCCGCTGACTGCGTTTTGATTGCGTAATCAAGTTGCCGCGTCGTCAATTCAGTGTGTTGCAACAACTGCAGCATGCCCAGTATTGCATTCATCGGTGTGCGTATTTCGTGACTCATATTGGCAAGAAACTGGCTCTTGGCCAGATTTGCCGACTGTGCTTTATCGCGTGCATCGGCCAGCGCATGGAGAATTTCTTTTTCTTTGCGTATGTCTTTGGCGATCCCTAAATAGCCGGTGATATTGCCTAGCTTGTCGTGCACCGCTGCGATGGTGAGATTGACGAGTATGGTAGAGCGGTCCTTATGAACGTAGGTCCAGTCATAAGAAGTTGAATCCCCCAGATTGGCCAATTCGATATCGGCATTAAAGCCTTCCACTTTCCATCCTAGCTTCTCGGTGACTTCTTTACTGCGCGCTGCAACCTCTTGCGGCAGATGAAAAATATCGATGTGGGCCTTGCCGACGATTTCCTGCGCTGTGTATCCAAGCAGAAGTTCGGCACCGCGACTGAACAGCGTGATCATGCCACTTTTATCTGTTTCAATAATCGCAAAATCTCTGGCCGCATCAATGATGTCCTGAAGTTGGGTCAACACATTGTCTTTGGCAATCTGCGCCTGTTTGAGCAAACTGATGTCGCTGACGAATCCGTAATAACCTTTGATAACGCCGTCTTCGATATCCGGCACGTAGGAAAAAACACCATGTCGTACTTCGCCATTGGCATATTCAATCGTGCGTTCGAACACTTCAGTTTTTCCCTGCAACACTGACAGCAAGTGTGGTCTTATCAGTTCAAACCGCTCTTCACCGATAATCTCCCACATATATTTACCGCGCATTTGTTCGGGTGTTTGTCCAAACCAGTTGATGTATGCCCGATTAGCGAAACGATTGCGGAAACTGGTGTCCCAGGAGCCGACCAGCGCCGGCATATGATCGATGGTGGTCTGCAATAGATGTTGAAGTTGCACAAGCTCTTTATTCGAGCGCATCAGATCCGTGGATTTGGTTTGCAGCTCTTCTTCTGCACGTTTTTTTTGCGAGATATCAGTTACGACAACCAGCACATATTGTTCTGCTTCGATCAAGATGTGATTGATGCCGACTTCAGTAAATACTTCACTGTTATTTTTGCGGCGGCACCGGGCGGGTTGTGCAATCAGCGAGTCGGCGGACGTTGCGTGCCCCAACTGTTCCATGCCGGGAATAATGGTGCTTACCGGTTTGCCCTGAATTTCTTCGCGCGCATAGCCAAACAGTTTTTCACCTTCCCGGTTGATTTGCTTTACCAGACCGTGCGAATCGAGTACCAGCATTCCGATCGGCGCCGTGTCGATGATGGTGAACAGTTCCCGCAATCTGGCATTCACTGCCTGGGATTTTAGAACCAGAACCGTTAAGGCCGAAGCACTCAGGATACCGGCTAACAGAACGAACCACGGTCCGGATGTGTAAGAACTATCGATCGGCCAGACCTGCATAGTCCATTCGACGTCGCCCAATTTGCCTTTAACGCTTTGCACCCACGGAATCTCTCTGTCATCTTTATTTTTCTTTTTACTCGAGTACAGAATTTCTGATCCGTTCATCACTGAAAAACCATAAGGTTTTTCGGCTATCGTCTGCATTTTTTCAAATAGTCTGGAAGGATTGACGACCGCGACGATCATTCCTTCGAAGACCTGCATCCGATAGATAGGCGCGAGGATCAGAAATTTTGAATTACCACCGCGGGCGCTAATTGCTCTGACCAGCTTTACCCGGCGATCCAGTTTCGCTCCGTCGAATAAATAGCTGAGGTCGCTACTCGCGGTCAGCGCCGCGTCGCTTCCCGCGGGCGCTATCATCCAACGAACCCGGTATGAGCTGTCAAGCCATTCGATGGCGTCGTAGACACCTTTGGCATGTGCCAGGTAATTTGACGCATCGGCTTCCCATTCGGTTTGATTGGGAAGTCGGACTTCTGATCGCTCCGCCATGCGCTCGATTGCCTGCATGTGTAATTCAAGGGTTGTTTGCACTTGTGCTGTTTCTGCCTGCGCGACGACTTCAGTTTTGCTTTGCAAACTGCTTTCTTCATTGGCAAACATGGCCTGTGAAGTACCCACGAAAATGGTCAGAGTAGCGAGTGCGACTGCTGCTGCGCGCCAAACTCCTGACTCAATGTGAAGCAGCGTTTCGTTTCGGACTGTATGTGCTACTAAGGCTGCGCCCAGTATTACAAATGAAATGGCTGTGTGTATGGCCATGCTACTGAAATTTGCCCACACAAAAGTGACTGGCAGATTGGTGAAGTAACCAAGTACGCCAATTGCGCCGAGACTGGCAATGACACTGCCAATGATGCCGACCAGAGACCATTTTCTGGTGACAGTAGCGCGCCGTGAAAGCCAAAATGCTATTGATGTCAGCAAGAAGCAAAATGCTGCGCTTGGTGCCATGCGACCTGGGTATTTGATCGTCGTCATGATGTAAGTTCGCATCAGCAGTTGATCGATACCCAGCGATACACCGAACAGATATTCCAGCATCGTCAGCAAACCTAATATGCCGGCAATTGAGCCAATCAACGCGGCTGTGGTTTGCTTTCCCTGTGCCGCCAGGCATAAGCTGACGCCGGTGGCCAGAAAGGCCAGCGCGGTATTGAATTGCATAGGCACATAAGACGGATTGATTTGCAGGATAGCTGGATTGTGCAGATACCATGCAACCACTATCAGGCAACCCAGCAGGCTCAGCAATACACCGATTACGTTCGTGACTACCAACAGCATATTTTGTGATCTGGATGCTGCTTCCGGCGTGGGTGGTGTAGTTTTAACAGTCATTTTTGATTAATTCCGACGTTGTTGCCTGCTGGCTGACCCTAATCATATTAGGTCAATAAAGTCGAATTTGCGAAAGGGAAATGACCTGACTGTCGAGTAGCAATAGCTTGCGTATTACATCATTTGGTTAATTAACATGCATGCTGCATATTGGACAGCTCACTGATTGGCGAATGCCATCAACGATTAACGTATGCTTTTCATTACAAAGCTGTGTTTGCCATTTGCCAACGCAACAAATGGCTGGTTAAAAATAATATTCAGCTGATGGAAAACCAGGGTTTTGGCAATGATCTCGCGCACATGTTGTTCGAGCAAGGACAGTTCTTGTTCGGCGAGTTGTTTAATGTGTAAATTGACGTAGAGTTGCGACTCATCGTAGATGACCTGAAACGATCGTATCCGCACATCTTCGCGAAATAAATAAATAAAAAACAGCGAATGCACGGTGGTGCCTCTCGTATCCGTCACCATATCGTTCTGCCGGCCCAATACTTCGTCCAATAAAGGAAAGCCGCGTCCGCAAGCGCATTGCCGATTGGATTGTCTGACGATGTCACCAGTGTTATAGCGCGGCATAAACATGGCGCGATTCGAGAGATCGGTGGAAATAAACTGACCGTCAGGCAGTACCTCGGAATGGCAGCGGGTTGAAATTAAATGGAAGCCATCGCGATGTTCGCATTCGAACGCAGATATGCCGGCATCGTGGCAGCCGTACTGGCTATAACAAGGTACACCGAACGCTGCTTCAATATCTTTGCGCATTGCGGGCGTCAGCGTTTCCGCAGTACAGACGATGCCGCGTAATGTCGTCGATAAGGTTTTGCCGGCGTCCAGATAATGTCTGGCCATCAGGTGGATGGCAGAGGGATAACCATACAGCAGGCGGATTTCGCTATTTTGTAGCTGCCTGCCATACTCGCTCATGGTTTCCGCAGTCATGTTAAATGCCGACATCAACGTGACTTTGAGCAGGCGGAAATAAATACTTTGCTTATACCCGGTGGCGAACAGGGAAGGGCCAGCCAGAAAAGCGACCCGGTCGCCGAATTTATAACCGGCGACTTCCCACGATAAGTAAATGCCAGCCCAAAGATACGATTGAGATTGCGCGCCCGTGAAATAAATGAGCGGTTCACCGGTTGAACCACCGGTTTTTTTGCGGATGACTGTGCCCTTGAAATTCGGATTGATCAATTCGTCGAGGTGGTCATTGATAAAGCGTTTGTCAATGACTGGCAAATCCTCGAATCGTTCAACATCCTTGAACATAGGCACGGTTTGTCTTAGTTCATTAAAGTATTGTTCCAACTCGGTACGCGTGTTCGATTCGAGCTTTTCCGCGCTCTCAAACTGCCATGCGCGCAAAGCCTTCAACAGACCGACAGAATCAGTACCTCGCGCCAAATCTATCAGTCGGTACCTTAATGCCAAACTCATCGCGTCTCCCATTATTTTATGGCGCCATTCTATAGCAATCTGGCGTGGTATTGCGCCTTCCGGTCAGTTATTCAACGCCGTGTTGACGCAGCCAGTCCAGACAACGTTTCCAGCTGTCTTTGGCGTCGTCTGCCATATAACTTGGCCGATAATCTGCATGAAAAGCATGGCCGGACTTGGGATAAACCACAAATTCAGAATGGCTGGCGCCCTTGGCCAGTGCGTCTTTCATTTGCTGTATCGATGCTGCTGAAATTCCGGGATCTTTGCCGCCGTATAACCCGAGTACGGGCACGGTTAAGCTGGGTGCGATGTCGATGGGATTTGTCGGACTGAGTGGAGTAGGTGCACCGTCCGGTACCAGGCGGCCGTACCAGGCAACTGCCGCTTTGACGCCGGGATTATGTGCGGCATACAGCCAGGTAAATCGACCGCCCCAGCAGAATCCGGCTACTGCAATTTTGTTGGCGTCGCCACCGTTACGCTTGGCCCACGCGACTACGGCGTCCAGATCGCCAAGTACTTGTTCATCAGGTACTTTGGAAATGACGTCTTTCATTAATTGCGCGATATTGTCGTAGTCTGCCGGTTCGCCCTGTCGAATGAATAATTCGGGAGCGACTGCCAGATAACCTTGCTTGGCGAAACGGCGCACCACATCAGCGATGTGCTCATGTAAACCAAATATTTCTGAGATAACGATGACGACCGGCAGATCAGTTTTGTCTTTGGGTTGTGCCATATACACCGGGACTGGCGTTCCACCGATGTCCAGCGTAAATTCACCGTCTTTTAATCCTTCGATATCCGTCCTGATGACGGTCTTGGCGCAGATCGGCAAAGTAGCTGCGGCGAATCCAAAGCCGACTGCTGTCTTGATAAAATCGCGCCGCACTATCGTTTTATTTTTGTCGCCAACCAAGCTATCAAAATCAGACTGAAGATGCCGCATGTGTAGTCTCCTAATTTTTCGCAGTGTATTTAGACTAATTACTAACTCCAGTGCGTATTATTGCCATAAATCATCTTTATTTGCACCATGTTTTGTTGCTTTTATTGACAAATTTAGTTGATGACAGATTAAATTAAGACAGTACCTTTAACCCGACAATTCCTGCGAGGATCAGGGCAATGCAGATAAACCGGACCAAGGTGGCAGGCTCATTGAACAGAACTATACCTAAAATGACTGTGCCTACTGCGCCTATGCCGGTCCAGACTGCATAGGCAGTACCAACGGGCAGGGTTTTCATGGTAAACGAGAGCAGCCAAAAGCTGACAGCCATCGCAACTATGGTCAATATGGACGGTGTCAGACGCGTAAAATTTTCAGTGTATTTAAGACCGATGGCCCAGCCGATTTCCATTAAGCCTGCCAAAAATAAAATAAACCAGACCATAAAACCTCATTGTGTAGGGTGGTGTAGCGTATTACACCGCAGTCTCTATAACCGAATACCTCTTAATAATTACGGGGGATGGTGTAATACGCTACGCTATTACACCCTACAGCTCTTATCAGCTCACAACCGCATCTGGCAGCATGCTCACGCCAGGTAAATCGCAATTTAATATGGCCTGCTGTATTGCAGTGATGGCAGCGCTACGGGTAAAACTTTTGCGCCATACCAAAGCGACCTGCCGTTTCGGGATGGGTTCGGTAAACGGTATATGGCACAGCATGCCGTCCGCGCTAGTGGGGTTGGGGGCGGACGCTTTCGGTAATACGGTAATCCCGATACCTGAGGCGACCATGTGGCGGATGGTATCCAACGACGATCCTTCGAACGTGCGTGCAATACCATCGTCGCTGGTAGCAAAGCGCGCCATTTCCGGACAGACTTCCAGCACCTGGTCGCGAAAACAGTGGCCGTTACCAAGTAACAGCATGGTTTCAGTTTTCAATTCGTCGGCGTTGATGGCTGGACGTTTGGCCCAGGCATGTTTGTTCGACACTGCGACTACAAACGGTTCGTCGTAAACAGGCAAGGACATGAAACCATTTTCCGGTAACGGGAGCGCGACGATAGCCGCACCTAATTCGCCCTGACGCAGCAGTTCTAATAATCTGGTGGTGAAATTTTCCTGAAGTACCAGCGGCATTTTCGGTGCGTTGGCGATCATGCCCTTGACTAACGTGGGCAGCAAATAAGGGCCGATGGTATAAATCACGCCGAGTCGAAACACACCGGCGAGCGGGTCATTATTTTGTTTGGCGATTTCTTTGATTGCGGCGGTTTGTTCTAATACATGTTCAGCCTGTGCGACGATTTGCGCGCCGATAGGCGTGGTGGTGATTTCGGTTCCACCGCGCTCAAATAAAATCACGCCCAATTCATCTTCCAATTTTTTGATGGCGACAGACAGCGTTGGCTGCGCGACGAAACAGGCTTCCGCTGCATGACCGAAATGGCGGTGGCGCGCTACGGCGACGATATATTTGAGTTCTGTGAGTGTCATAGCTGCGGTTATGGCTGATTCTGTCTTTTGCCTTTGCGGCATGTGCATTAGGTCTGCACTGTTAGCAGTTTAGGACTAAGTTCTTGTCCTTGCTATGCTTATTATGCAATTTCGCAGGAAATTGCGGAATATTGCCGTCCTCAATATTTTTTTCGGTGTTGAGTTTGTGTTTAATGCAATTTTGGTTTAATCAAACTCGTAAGTATTCTTCTTTGCGGTTCATCCATCGAAGCAAATGCGCTTCGACTATTTGCGAGGAATCGGGGAGGGTGTTTTTTAATAGGGCTTGCGCCAGTTCGCGAGCCTGATCGACCAGCCATTGATCAGTTTCCAGATCGGCGAAACGCAGCATGGCCAGACCTGCCTGACGTGCGCCGAGAAATTCGCCGGGACCTCGAATCTCCAAATCTTTTCTGGCGATCTCGAAACCGTCGGTGGTAGAGCGCATGGTCATCAGGCGCTGTTTGGCAATGCCGCCCAATGGGGCTTGATATAACAATAAACAAACGCTGGCCTCGGTACCGCGTCCCACCCGACCGCGCAATTGATGGAGTTGTGACAAACCAAACCGTTCGGCATGTTCGATGACCATTAACGAGGCGTTGGGAACATCAACGCCGACTTCGATAACCGTTGTGGCGACCAGGAGTTGTGTTTTTCCCGCTTTGAAATCAGCCATGATTTCCTGCTTTTCAGCGGGCTTCATGCGGCCGTGCACCAGACTCACAGTCAGTTCCGGTATAGTTCTGTTCAATGAGCCTGCCACCTTGGTCCGGTTTATCTGCATTGCCCTGATCCTCGCAGGAATTGTCGGGTTAAAGGTACTG
>Ga0207025_1127_pt1 | contig 11926 bp, 10 predicted proteins | sample Alteio_BWMinCont_45_FD_153261 | JGI IMG/M metagenome (GOLD analysis project Ga0207025, IMG submission 153261) | Enriched cells from forest soil in Barre Woods Harvard Forest LTER site, Petersham, Massachusetts, United States -... | ecosystem: Environmental > Terrestrial > Soil > Temperate forest >... | reverse complement strand
ATTCGAAAAAAAGGTGTTCGGCTTGCGCGGCGGCTTATTGGGGCCGTTTCTTTTAGTCTCATGGCCGTGATGGTCCTTATTGCCGCCGAGAGCAGTAATCATTTGGTTATAGCCGTTTGTTTGATGTCAGCGCATTTTTTTCAATCGCCCAATGTGATCAACAGTTTTGCCTCTTGTGTGGAAATGGGCGGGGACCGCGCGGGGACCGTTGCCGGGATCATGAACTTTGTCGGTCAGACGGGCGCTTTTCTAATGTCTATCTTTTTTGGTAGAATAGTAGATCTTAGCGGTAGTTTCGATGCGCCGCAATTCCTAATGGTGGGGGTATTGTTAGTGGGGGCGTTGTTATGGACCAGGGTTGATGTGACGAAAGGGATAGATCCTCAATAATTATTCATGGAAACAATAGCTGTTTTAGGTCTTGGCAGGATGGGCCAGGGAATTGCGTTCTGCCTTATTCGCAGGGGTTACCGGGTATTGGTATGGAACCGTACCCGGGCGAAGGCAGTCGACCTGCTGGATGCCGGTGCCATCTGGGCTGAAAGTCCGGCGGCTGCCGCACGTGAAGCAACTGTTGTTATTGCCATGGTGGCTGATGATATCGCATCGGAAGCGGTGTGGTTGGGTAACGAAGGCGCTCTAAACAAAATGGTCTCGGGCTCCTTTGTGATCGAATGCTCCACCTTATCGGCCGGGCACATGGAGCGTCTGGCGGCAGCGGCCCTGGAACGTGGGCTTATTTACATCGACTGCCCGGTAACAGGCTTGCCGGAATCCGCTGATTCGGGCCAGCTGACTCTGTTGGTAGGAGCCGAACAGGAAGCTCTGGAACGTGCAGGGCCTATATTGCGATCCATGTCAGGCGTTATACGGCATTTCGGACCTATTGGAACGGGAACCGCTTATAAGCTCATGATCAACCTGATGGGAGCCGTGCAGATTGCGGCCCTGGCAGAAGGTCTTGCGCTGGCGGAACGTTTGGGGCTGGATCGGGAAGTGGTTATAGCAGCTGTAGAAAACAGTGCGGCAGCCAGTCCCCAGGTAGTCCGATATGCGCGCCGAATGGCAGAAAGGGCTTTTTCGGATCATCCCGCCTTTACATTGGGTCTTCGGCTCAAGGATGCCACCTATGCTGTGTCCCTGGCCAATAGTGTTGGCAGTCTTGCGCGATTGGGCGAAGTGGCCGCATCCTGGTTTGCCATTGCGAGTAAGACCGATGCCAGTAAGGATGAAGCAACAGTGATCAATGCAATGTAACGATGGATGATCTTTTTAAACCTTAAACTGGAATTGCGTAACTACTCATTTGTAATTGCCAACCTGTACCGCACTCGGGAAGGTAATTCGAAAAAGGAGAGAGATTCGCTTTTCAGGGGCAGCTATGTAATAGTTATCAACAAAGAAAGCAAGACTTCCGACACCGCGGAAGTGGACATTGAAGACATGAGCGGGTGCCTGAATTGTGACGCGGTGATGAGATATCTCACCGACAGCCTGCATCTCTCATCGCTTTTCGTAAAGGTGGTAACGCCGTCGGAGGATGTCTATTATACAAACACCTTTTGTCGGATACCGGGACGGTCGCCTGCAGGAGCTATTTCACACGGACGATACAAGTAGCGCCGGGGTGCATTTACGGCGAAAAAATGAATCTACGCTGGCGTATTATACGGCCGGAAGGGATGATGTAGTTAATTATTATGAGAACGATTACCCCGAAGAGGTGGATTTGAAAACCTTTAAAATCAGCCATCCATCGGAGGAAAAGCGATATATCGGGTTTGGAACGGCCGCCGTCGAAGGTTTTAAAGCCCATAAGGTGATCAACGGCCAAGTGGACAGCTCCCTGGTCGAGGTAAAAGCCGGGGATCCGGTGCGGGTGGACACCCTCTATTATATCCGGCAGAAAGTTCGGCTCCTGGTGGCAGATTCCGTCCAGGTAGAAATAAAAGTGGAAACCGCCCGGAAAAAAATCCGGCATCTTCTTGTAGGATAGGGTGACAATCTTTAGCCTCTTGTTTTATAACTCAATATTATGTTAAGTAGCTCGGGGCTGGGCCGAAAAATGTTTTGTAAATTATTGAAAGACAAAACATTGCGGTGAAGAATAGGGAAGGGCTGTTCTTGTATTATTTTTTTTCAAGGGCGGCTGTTCTGTATTTCTGTATTGTCTTAAAGCGGTAGCTCGTGTGGCAAGTTTGCATCCGGTACTGACAAATGAGTAACTTAGTTGCCGAGGTAATAGAAAAAATTTTGGTTATTCTATTGTGCCTATTCTCTTTTGCAGTAGGCATCTATTTTGGCACCCGAATTAGCGACCGAAAGAAAAAAAGAAAGGTTATTTCTCATACTGCTTAACTATTTCTATGACAGCTTTGCGAGTTTGATCCGTCACTAGGCCCCAAGTGTTTGGGCCTTTATGGTTAAAATAAACATCGTCAATAATATATGATTTCTTCCCGTCTATGCTTTGATAACTCCCACGGACCCATAAATAAAGCCAATCATATTTAATATCATTATCGATTTCTATCTTAAAATCTGCAACTTGGTTCTTTGAAAGGCGTCTAGTCGAATTAAGCCGGTTTGCAGTCCTTTCTTTATAGATCACAAAATTAAACGGGTTGGCTTCTATAGCGGCACTAATTTTTAAATCGAAACAGCAACTGGGTGCGTCACCACTAATAAAATTTAATTGATACGTACACTTACTACTGTCCCGTTTAATTAAATCAATCCCTTTCCCCCACGGCCCTTCAATTAATTGTAATACAGGCTGTTCCGGAGGAATAATCTTCATATTGCCGGAATCCATCATAAGTTTTCTTAGCGCCCGATTTGCTCTATCTAAACTGTCGCCATATTTGCCGAGGGTTTGTGTAATTATGGTAACCGTGTTATTGTTACTCTTTTCAAATTCTCTTCTCATCTCCGCTACGGATGCCTGGTAGTCTCTTCGCTGTTGTGCGTCTCTATTATCCTGCTGAACGCGCTTTTCGTGGTCCTTCCCTTCATCGATCTTATTCTGAATCAGATATTCCACTATTGGAAGGACCACTAATAAAATAGTGCAAGCAATAAAGACATACCCATGTCGGGTAAACTTTATTTTTGTTTTTTTGTTTGCATCCCAAATTATATCTTTCGCCGCTATAGATGTGGCAATAGCAGACATGAGAGCGAATAATAGAATTATTAAGAGTAGCATTCAGTATATCCGTATAAAAATAGTCCTTTTTACAACGACCACTTAACCGTTTAAACACCCATTTTTTGAATAGGGTAGAATGGCGCATCTTTAAAATGCAAAACCCGGCGGCAACCGGGTGCAATGTATTAGTTATGTAGTCTGACATTATTATTATCTACCTCATAGGTTACGGTAACAAATTTAATCAATTTAAACCGCTTTACCATGAGGCTTTCCCGCCTTAGCAAAAATATTTTTTCTCTTATTTATAAGTATTTCGGTCGGATGCCACAGAATCAATGAAAGGCCTGTGCGCCAAATTGTTGCTATTGATTCAGATAAAGTAGAGATTGATTCAGATGGAACGTTGATTATACCACTTTGTTTTCTCCCATTTAGCTCCTTCGATTGTATTACTGAGTTGCATGATGATGATTCAAACTGGGATAAAATTCTGGGAGTGAAAAAGGATAAACAAACTATGGGACATACTTTTCTAACGCATAATGAATAAAACTTTTCGAAATTATATTGCCTAGCATTTGATTTGCCGAATTGTCACTAAAGAACTTGGGGATATTATTTTTGCCTGATACTATCCCAATAAACCGTAATTTATTATTAATCTCAATATATACAGGGCACCCGGAATTTCCTTCAAATGGTTTATGCGCGTTAAAAAAAATGAACTTCCCTTTATTTGAATAGATGGGTTTTCTGAAAATCGAGTAAGTCACTTTGGCTGTATCTACAATCGGAAATTGTTTCTCAACTATATTGGCATTTCTAAACCCAAAAAAAGCAATCAAATCATCTTTTTTTATTACTTCATTATTTTCGCTCATTGCCGAAGTATCCATTCTTACATTTTCTCGATAGTTTGGGCCCAAGGGCAAAAATACGAGATCTGATACTTCTCTTGGCGTTGCCTTTAATCGTTCTAAATCGGGTGGGATAGATATAAATGTTCGATTCCCATTTTGATATAAAGGAGCAGAAAAGTAAAAAGGGATATCGCTTTTAGTATGTAAGCAGATATGAATTTCATTTGGTATTTCACCTGTTTTAGAACGAATAATTGACGTATCCGTAGGTTCACAACCCGCTAATAGGTGGTAATTCGTGGCCAAATAATAAAAGTTATTTTTTTTTACTAGAAATGCTGCACCCAAATCCAATGGTTTTGAAAAATAAAATGTTTGAATTAGAATGGTTTTATAAATCAATTCATGGTGCTTTTCTCTAATTTCAACCTCCTTTGCTGAAGGCGAATATTGTGTGATGGTTTTGGGTATCGAATCCGGCGAGGGGTCTTTTGTTGAATCGTCATCTGACGAATTGCTATGGCAACTTATTGTCAGTATCACTGTGAATAATAAACATAGCTGATGAGCGCGCATGGTATTAAAACTTAGTTGTTATAAATCTACTGCATTAGTGGGAGGCCCGAACAGGTATTTTAACCCATTTTGGGGATGTGGGGGAATGGCTTACCTTTATAAAAGCCAAAACCTTTGCAATTCTTGTCAACTCGTCTATTATTCGGCACCGCTATTAGGGGACAAAATTTTCCAATGCATATCTTATAAATTGTTTAGTTATCATAGATCCTATTTCCTGATTGGGTGTGCCGTCCCGAAAAGCTTCTGGAACGTTTTTTTGCATGTCTATCACTCTTAAAGAATGAATTCCCACAAAATGCGCCCCGTCACTGAGATGAACAAATACAGGACAGCCTGAATTTCCTTCTATGTCTTTGTGAATAGAATAGAACGAGTGTGCCCACTCATTTATCTGTCCTTCATTTGGATTGTATTTTTGTTTTGTAATAATTCCAGTGTCAATTGAAGGATATTGATTTTTCAAACTGTCTTCGAATCCCCACATGGAAATGAGATTGCCCTTGCTAATAATTACATCTTTATCATATAATGGCACAGTATCAATGAGGGCGTCTTTGGGCAACTTTTGCATGTTTAAAGGTATAAACGCAAGATCGAAAACTTCTCGATCGCCGTTGCCAATCATAGCCCCATGTATGATTGGTACCGTAAAAAAATTCCTCTTATTGTTTGTGTAAAGGGTGCATTTGGTCAGAATGGGGGGAGCCTCTCTATTTTTTGAATGAAAAAAAATCGAAAGTACGTCAGGAGCGTGTGATTTTCTGCCGTGTAGTAAACTTGTATCTAAAAATTCATACCCCGGAACAATATGATAACACGTTACTAAATAAATCTTCCCCTTTTTATTTACCAAGAAAGAGGAGCCGCCATCTTCGAATTCGCCATTCCACATTTGGATCACCAACATTGATTTAGTTGGAATAAGGTTGTAGTATCTTCTATAAAGCTCTGCCTCCTTGGGGGATTGATTTCCAACATTAATAGCAATTTCGCTTGAGTTTGGCGCAGTGGAATAGCCACCAGCTAAAGAATCGACATGAGCTTCTTCTGCGGCTAATTGCTTATCGGAGTTATTACTACAACTTAGAAAAATAACCGAGAATAGAATACACTTTAATCTCACTGTACAGATTTTAACCGAATATACTCAAGTTGGCTTGCCGGTGCCCCCGTATTTTAACCCAATTTAAAGCCTATTGGTGGGGGAGTGTATTGGTATTCTGTATTTGCGGTGCTAAAAAAAATAATACAGAAGAACGAAGCTCAGGCCTTGTGCAACTATTTAACATAATGGTCTGTTATAAGACAACTTCATTTTTCCTAGCTTTTCGGGGGTATTCGATCCATTTTGATTAGACCGGTTTATTTCAATAATGGATCGAATACCCCCGAAAACAATAATAAGCCTCTTGCTCTTATAACTCAATATTATGTTATATAGCTATGGGGCTGTGCCGCAAGCGTTTGGTAAATTTTACAAGGAACCAAACGCGAGGCGAAGGGTAGTACAGGTTGTTCTTGTATTATTTTTTTTCAAAGGGGGCTGTTTTGTATTCGTATTAAATAAAAAAGGGTAGCTACCAACTACCCAATTATAAACTTAGGGCTATTGCCAGCCCTGCATAAAGGTATGGAAAAGTGGCAATCTCCCCAGAAGAATTAAATGATTGGATTATATGGGAAGAGAATGGGTTGTTGAGAGCATCCAAGACTGAAGTAGTATATTTAAGTGCTGAAGGGGCAAAAGGACTATTATCTATGCCCATAAGGATGGATCAGGATCTACCCGAAAATCCAAATCGGGATCATCCTTCTTGAGGAAATCTACTATTCCCTGTAATTTACTTGCTAATTGTTCAATACACATTCGAAAAAGTAGCTTTTGCGGCATCCCCTCAGACAGCACCATAAATAAGCCTACAATAGAAGAATTAACTCCATCGTTGCCGTTTTTGCTGTAAGCAAAGGAATATTTAAGGTTCCATTGCCACGTTTCCTGATCCATTATAAATCGTTGTCCAATCACCTCCACCTGCGTGGTTCTATTATACAACCCTTGGTGAAAATCTCCGACAATTTCCCATTTAGTTAGCCGGTAATACTCTAAATGAACACTTCCCATAAAATGATTTTAGGTAAAAGTACTGGTCTATTATTGAAACCTCAGACCGTTTAAACACCCATTTTAAAGAATTGGAGTGTATTTTGTATTTGGGGTAGGGCTAAAAAAAAATAATTCAAGAACGTTGGCCCTGTGCGCGCTATTTAACATAATGGGCTGTTATACGACAACTTCCTTTGTATTAAGTCCCCCTATGAAGGGATTTTTTTGAATCATCCGGTTCAACCAAAAAAATCCCTTCATAGGGGGACAATCTTTAGCCTCTTGTTGTATAACTCAATATTATGTTAATTAGCTCAGGCCTTGTGAAGCGCTTTTTTTATTTTCTTCGGAAAAAAAAGCGCGTTGTTGGCGGGGGTAATTCAGAAAACAACCTCCAGGCATCGGAGCCGATAGGCGACGGAAAATGTATTAATTGCCAACGTGGTCGCCTGGTAGGTGTGAATGTAATTCTATCAGCTTTTTCGTCTCGGAATTTATCTTGCTCCATACAGGATCAGAAATTTCTTTGAATGTCTTTCCTGATAAATGCGCTAAAATCTCAATTTGAAGCGTAATTAGGCTTTCGGCCATTGCTTGCACTCTGCAAATCATCGCCTCGCCGATAAATGCTTCTCTTTCTTCTGCCATATAGTTTTATCCCAATATACTCAACAATCCCGAATAAAAATGGAGCGAAGCGGCTCTAAAAGAAGCGTAGGCTTGTTTCTGAATTACCCCCGAAGGGGTTATTTAACATAATATTAATTATAAGACAAGTTTTAGAAAATAATTTGTTTGATTGCCGTTATAAATCGGAAGATTTTCTAAACCCCGTCAGTTATAAGAGACGTTATGTAAAACAGCCGCTTCCTAATACAGCTTTTCACGGGACAGGGAGAAAATATTTATCCCTCCCGCCGAACTTTCTAGGTTCAATGTGACCCGTTAAGGCTCCGAGATTTCAGTTTCCCTTAAACCCGGAAGCCGATCTAATTAGTAGTGTTTTGGAACACAGCAAGGTTTGGTAACCACCCTATTCTTGGGGTGGTTTTTTCTTTTTAGCAATCTTTAGCTAATTGCTTAAATTTGAATCCCCGACCAAGACTGGACGGGGATTTATTATACTTAAAAAAACAAAAAAATGGCAAGTCTTAAATATGACGTGCTAAAATTTCTTGTTGACCATAACAATTGGATTGACGTCGATGTATTAATGAATGAACTAACTAATGAGGTTCCCGAAGCCGAGAAATTTGATGCCAAACAAAAGGTTGTTGGTACGATAACCGAAATGATGCATAGAGATAATGGATTTCTGAGAGAATGGCTCCTTTCTACAAAATCTGACTTTGCCATAAAATATATCAATAGAGCGCCAAGAAGATTTTATGATGATGAATTGATACCATTAGAAATCTCAGATAAGGGGATAGAGGAATACTATAGGCTTACAAAATTATATTTCCCTGAACCACCAGAACCACATATCGTTAATAGCGGTAGCTTGATCTATGCCCCACACAGTACAGGGCCAATAGCTCAGGTTTTGGATTCCGATTTATCCGAAAGTCCTATAAACCAAAGCGTTACAGCTACACCCAATGCGAATGAGAGTATAGCCAATAAAATAGCTTGGTATAGTAAACCGTTATTCAAATATATAATTTGGCCGTTGGTTGTCCTTATCATATTCGGCCTAATAACGTATGCAATCACCCTGATTAACAAAACACCCACTTCGCACTAAATATTTTCTTCCCGCCCCTGCCGCTATGCTACCCCACCGCCCCGGCGTTTTTGTCGCTGTATAAACTTACAAAAACGCCTGCCAAGCTGTTTTAACATAACGCATAATTATAAGACAAATTTAGAGAATCAATTTTGCCTTTGTATATTTAAACTATGCAATCGTATAAGAAAATCTATGTGCTCCTTGCGCTGCTTGTATACCTCTTCACGGGGGTTGCGTCCACAAAGCCGCACGATGATGAGGGTCATTTCACCAACCTGAAAGTATTGCCGAAGAAGACAAGCGACGAAGAAATGGATAGGATTATGCATGGCATTAGTAAACAATTGGGTGTCGGCTGCCTTTATTGCCATGTTCCGAAAAAAGGTGTTTTCCCGCCGGATATGGATTTTGCCAGCGACGAGAAGCCCGAAAAAAGGGTCGCAAGGGAAATGATGAAGATGACCATCAAAATCAATGAAAAGTACTTTGGAGTTAAGGGTAACCTCCAGGCTATTCGAAAACCTGTAGTAAGGTGCAGGACCTGCCACCACGGTCACCCTCTTCCTCCTCCCAACCAATAAATTTATTGTTTGAGTACCTTTTGTTGATAAACCTGTGTTGCGGTTTTTATTTTTACGATGTACACACCCATAGCAAGATTTGCTGTTGAAACGGTGGTATTTCTTGAACCACTTTCATTAACAATTTGCTGCAGCAATTTACCTGATGCATCGTAGACAGTGATTTCCTTTACTGGGTCTGATCCTGCGATGACGGAAAAGTAGGAATTAGCCGGGTTAGGTGATATGACGGGTGCGTCTCTTTTGCCAAAATTGACTGCAACAACAGGCGAATAATGAGAATTGCCGCTCACATCGACCTGTTTAAGACGATAATAATTAATGCCGTTGATCGGGTTGTCATCCTTTGCAGAATAATTGTCATTGCCGGAACTGTCGCCAGCTGCACTAACCTGCCTAATTTGCGCGAAGGAATTTCCAACTCCGCTCCTTTCCACATCAAAATAATCGGATGGGACATCACCTGATGCCGACCACTTGAGCTGTACATAGTCGTTGTTGATATTGGTCGCGGAAAAGGTCAACTCGTTAAGCGGCAAGGAGATGATAGAAGGGGTACCCCATACCTGCATTTCATTGATGGCGTAATCGAGAAAGGGCACACCTCTTTGTGTCCCGTTCATTCGCACATAGCGACCCTGGAAATTCCCTGTAACCTGATTATAAAAGGAAGTGTTCCCTGTGAATGCCTGCGCTGTAGTCCAGGTGCTGGCATCGTTTGAAACATCTATGGTGAAATTCTTGCCTAAAGCGGTTGCCCAGCTGACCGTTATCGTGCAGATATCATAAGTCCGGCCAAGGTCGACATAAATTTGTTGAGGATCGGATGAATTGCTTGCCCAGGCCGTGCTGGGGTCTCCGTCAAATGCAAGCGTTTGATTACCGGAAGAAGCGAAGGCCCGTCGGTACAATGCTGCGTTTTCGGCGCAACGCTGGCTCGATAACAGGCCATATGCAGCGACTTGTTTTCCACCGGTTGCCTGGTAAACCATGCCGTTGGCAACCGTCGGGCAATTCATTTTTTGAAAGAACCCCAAATAATCCGAAGCATACATATTCGAGTTCCACAATTCTACATTTATATTGTTCGCTTTTATCGCCCGCAAAACACCCGGGCAACCGGGCGCGGAGCCATCACAGGAATCCTTGCCGTTGCTACTGCAAAGCCAGAGGATGCCCGTAGACGTATCGGAGCCATTGGAAGAAACAGCCATAAATCCCCCTGCCCCTGAATTAAACTTTGGCCACTTGGCAATAGGGGTATCTACCACAACGATCGGCGTCCCTAATAAATGTGAGCTATTGATGGGGAAAGCCTCGAGGTTTGTATTCTCTGCCAATTGATAGACATATTGAACATCCGAGCCGCCAAAATAGGCGAAGCTGGAATGCATTTCGGCGCCTGCATTGTGATCAGATGTAACCGGGACCATTTGCAGCACATTATTCGACGCGGCATTAAACCCACCCAGGTTGGTTTGATTCATCAAGTAGAGATTTTCATCTTTGCAGCCCGCTAATACCGTATTCGAATTGGGTATAAGCATAACCTGAACTGGGAAATCCATGTCGTTTTCATTCTTAAACTTATAATCAAAAGGGGTGAAAAAGCTGGATACGGATACGCTCGTGGCTGTGTTATCCGGTGCATTCGGTGTTAGCTTAACCACACTTTCCCCACGATTTAGCGTATCGGCAGGCGGGTCGGTATAGGAGGTGTCAGTGCTGGGGATGGTACCCCCGGCATTGCCATTGCCGGTCGCGAAATAGAGGTTGCCTGCAGCATCCACTGCGGGAGCCGCGCCACTCATCCAGATACCTCCCCTACCATCGTTCGGGGTGGAATTGTAAACGATCTTTCGCTGAAGGGAGGAAGCATCATAACCGAGCAGCCATCCATGACTCGGATTCCAGTCGCAATGCGCTGCAAATGCGATATATACGATGCCGCCCGATAGCACCAGCCCAGCCCTGTTGAACTGCCTGCGCGGATCAAATGCGATCGTATCATTCACATTCCCATCGCCTGTACCGGGAGAAGTGGCCACTATCTCAACGGGGTTACCGCCGTTAAATTTTTCTGAGCCACTACCCAGGTCAATGGCATGCAAATATTGATGAAAGCCCGTAGTCGTGTAAGTGTATTCCTCCGTAGGGTTACTAGCATCATACGTATGGTTATCTATTGTTATCCCTGCTGTATCGACGATCTTTGAAACAAAATACAGGGTGCCGGATGTCTTATCGATCACCGGAGTGCCTACAATTCCATAATTGCCTGTAAAATCAGAATAAGGCCCCCCGCAAAGACCGGAATGAACATCACCGGCCTTCGCCACCCGATACCCTGCAGGGGTATAGTTTATCCGCCAGTAGAGCGTGCCATTCTCGGCGTCAAATGCATATACGGAATTGTTCACGGTGCATACATACACGACATTTTTCGTTCCCGCCGAAGGTATGGTCACCTGGGTTGCCACCAGGGGCTGGGCGAATATCTGATCGTCCACCGGTAAAGTAAATAAAAGGCCGAAAGGGCCCGGGCCGACGTTGGTATGGTTAAGTATCGTTTCCTGCTTGTTCCAACCGGTCCTTGCCAGGTCCGTGTGTTGCATAAGAACGTCTACTTGCGAATAAACCATTGGGCAGCGGAATATAAAAAGCAGCAATAGGCTACCATAAACAGGGATACGTTTCATGATTCTACACTTAGGGTCTTAGGTTATAAAATGTATTCAAAACTTAGTAAAGGGGTAGATCACAGCAGAGGAAAGAACCGTTTATCGCGGTTTTTGATAGGTAGGAAATAGTGAAAGCTGGTTACAGGGAAGTAACTATAATGTAATATATAACAATAATGTAATAGTTGCCAATAATTTTCGACAAAATGTAAAATTACATCTTGAAACAAAACCG
>Ga0207025_1125_pt1 | contig 11996 bp, 10 predicted proteins | sample Alteio_BWMinCont_45_FD_153261 | JGI IMG/M metagenome (GOLD analysis project Ga0207025, IMG submission 153261) | Enriched cells from forest soil in Barre Woods Harvard Forest LTER site, Petersham, Massachusetts, United States -... | ecosystem: Environmental > Terrestrial > Soil > Temperate forest >... | reverse complement strand
TCGCGTTGGCGTTCGCCAGAACTTCCGCCCATGGCAGCAAGCCGTGCCGGCCGATCAGCAGCCGCACCTGCGGGAGAAGCGACCCGAAGGCCATCAGGTGGATCAGGCCTAACCCTGAAAAGAATAGCCGGCTGATGCGGGAGTTGGACTCAGATTGAACTGCGTCGGGGACAGGGAGTGTCCATTTCATCTTGTTTTAGGGTAACGTTCCAAGCTGCTGATGTCCAGATTTCTTTTGGGATTCACCCGTGAACTGAGGGAAATAGCGCAAAAAATGATGCCTTGATAATGACTCCGATGTAAAGTATTCTTACTACGTATGAAATCAACGCGGGCACTTTACATTTTAAGCTGTACCGCTTTTCTGATCAGCGGATGCCATATCGGCGGGAGCGATCCGGTGGTGGCTCGGGGCGGGCGATATCGTTGTCCGTGCATCGGATTAACGGAATTGGGTATCACGAGCGCTCAACAAGCCCACGGTCATTTCCTTGTCGCCCGCAGAGCGCCGCATGCTTTTGGATACGCTTCTGCAGCAAAAGGTCGCATTAATGCTGGCAAAACAGTCCGGTTTGGAGCAGGATCCGGTGTATAAAGCCCGGGTCGAAAATGTGAAAAAGCTGCTGTCTCAGCAGCCCGACGCAGGGCAGGGTGTGCTGCGGCAGGATAAAGATGCGGAGTTGATGGAATCGTTGCTGCTGATGAGTTACCGGTCGCGGATTCCCGTGGCCGATAAGGAACTTAAGGACTATTACAACCAGCGTATAAGATTCTACCAGACGGCTGGCGCCAAGTCCCGGCGGCCGGCTCGGTCTTTTGTACAGGTAAAAGAGGAAATCCGCAATCAACTTCAGGCCGAGCAATTGGTGAAGATGTGTCATCAGGCGCTGTCGGCTTTGAAGATCGATGTCGATGAGAAAACCCTGAATTCGCTGGATCTTTCCCCGTCCGCCGCAACGTCTTCGCACTCCTAACGACCGTTACGCCGGGGTACGGCTCCCTCGAAATTAGCCATGGCTGAAATCCACTTCTTGTATTAGAATCAACCGTCATGGGAAATTCACCGACTGAGCCCGGCGCGCTTCCGCTGTGCGTCGATCTGGACGGCACGCTTGTACGGACCGATCTTTCGGTGGAGACGCTGCTGGCATGGGCAAAACAAAATCCCGGGTTTCTTTTTTTATTGCCGTGGTGGTTGCTCAAAGGCCGCGCTTATCTTAAGCACCAGGTGGCCCTCCAGAAGTTCCCCGTCTCCAGCTTACCTTACAACGACGAATTTCTGACCTATTTGTCCGCGGAACGGCAGAAGGGCCGCCGGCTGTATCTGGTGACTGCTTCCGATCATCAGATTGCTGAAAAGGTGGCTGCCCATCTGGCGATTTTCGAAGACGTCCTGGCCAGCGATGGTAAGCGCAATTTATCAGGCATGGAAAAGGCGCGCGTGCTCCGGGAAAAGTTTGGCGATAAAAAGTTTGCCTATGCCGGGAATGCGCGGGTGGACCGGCATGTATGGCGTTTCGCCGCGGAAGCCATTCTCGTCGATCCATCGCCATGCCTCCTGAAGCAGGCCCGAAAACTGACCACGGTCGAGCGCGTTTTCGGGGAAAGATGCAATCGCTGGACTGCAGCCTGGCGGGCGATGCGTCCGCATCATTGGACGAAGAATCTCCTGGTGTTCGTGCCGTTGATAACCGCCCACAAATTTGCCGATGCGCAGGCTCTGGCCGGCGCACTCAGCGCTTTCGTGTCCTTCTGCCTGGCAACATCCGGGACCTATCTTTTAAATGATCTGCTGGATCTCTCGGCAGATCGGAAGCATCCGGAAAAAAGACGCCGGCCCTTTGCTTCCGGGGAGCTTTCTCTCCTGTGGGGACTGGCGATCATCCCGGTGCTCATGACCGGGAGTCTTCTTGTTTCTCTTTACGCACCGCACGCGTTTCTGCCCGCCATGGGCGCCTATCTCGCGCTGACCACCGCTTACTCGCTTTATGTAAAAGAGATCCTGATGATGGATGTGATTGCCCTGGGAATTCTCTATACGCTCAGAATCCTCGCCGGGGCGATGGCCATTCAGGTGCCGGTCTCCCCCTGGTTGCTGGCTTTTTCGATGTTTTGGTTTCTGAGCCTGGCGTTTATGAAGCGGTTTCTGGAGCTATCGAATGCTTCAAACGGAAACCTGACAGCCAGCGCACGCGGATACATGGCGAAAGATCTTCCGCTCCTGGCCAATCTGGGAATCTCCTGCGGATTGGTGGCCGTGCTGGTTTTTGCGTTGTACGCGGATTCCGGAACCGTCAGCGAGCTTTATCTGCATCCGCGGCGGCTCTGGTCGATTTGTCTGCTGCTGGTTTATTGGATCAGCCGTGCGTGGCTGTTGGCGCAGCGCGGCCGTGTGCAGGAGGATCCGATCCGCTTTGCGGTGTCTGATCGCCAGAGTTATGCGATCGGGCTTCTGGCCGCTATTTTGTTTTGGGTTTCCGGGGCGCGGTAACAACAGCCGGTTGGGCTCGACGCAGAAGTCGTTTTTTGGCTAACTGAACCACAAACAAAATCAGACTGATGCCGATGATGACGCCCAGGAGAATGTTCCTCGGGCTCCACAGATTCTCCCGGATTCGTATGACAAAGGTCATCGGTTCAGAAAAATGCATCCCCTCGACGGTGCCCGAGACCACCAGCCCCAGGACATAAACGGATCCAATCAATGCCTGCGAAGGACTCAGTGAAACAACCAGCGCTTTTTCTTCACCCGCCGGCATCTGGTAAGGAATCGCCAGGTCCTGGAGGCGCGTCTCGATTTCAACGGGCGACAGGGGTTCTATCTTTTCCAGAATTAACGGTTTTCCCGCCACATTCTGAAGCTTGAAATGAACCTTGCGTGTGCTTTGCAGCGGCAACTGGATTTCGGCGCCGGGGCGATTCAACTGCATCACCAACACGCGGCCGACACCGGGCGGGATGACGATTTGAACGAGGTGCGGCGCGCTGAACGGAAACAAATTCGCGTCTTTGTAGGAAACCCGATATACCACAGAATAGACTCCCGGCTTGTCGATCCCTAATTTCGAGAAAGGAACGGTCAGCGTCTGACTGGCTTTGCCTTGTGGGGCCAGTTCGGAAGCCAAAATATAGGCCTGGTTCAATGCCGGAAGTTCCAATCCTACCGCTTCGGCTGCCTCATCCCCATCATTCAGCAACGTCCATTCGAACCTGACATTTTTACTCTGCTGGTTCACCTGGATTTTATTGGAAGGAATCAAACGCAGATAGGTGGCCATCGCCGTCTGGGCCAGGAAGCATGAAAGCAAACAAACAAGGATACGGGGGCGTGGGATCATAGGGTACCTCTTCGAATATTGATTTTATGCGTAGAAAAATCAAGTTCCTTACAGGCGTATTGATAGGGACAGGGGGGAACCTGCCCGAAAAGGGCGCAGGGTTGACAGGTCAGATCCGACCGTTTGACCAGCGCGCTGCCGGCCGATAGCGGCAGCCATTTTTTATAGCGGCCACTCGTAAAGAGTGCCGTCACAGGCACTCCGTAATAGGAAGCGACGTGCATAAATCCGCTGTCCATGGTGAAAACCTCTTCAGCCGCTTCAATGACGCGGCAAAGGTCGCTGAAGGGTAGCCGGATCGCCTCCGCGCGGGTTTGGAACCGTTCGGCCAATCGGCGGGCAAAGGGCGCATCCGCCGGGGAAGAAGCAATTTGGAATTTTCGATCACCCGCCCAGTCCAGAATCAGCCGGAACCACCGGTCTTCGCTCAGGGACCGGCTGTCCGCCTGGAGTCCTCCGATGCCCACGACGGGTTTGGCTGTTGGAGGTGTTTTTCGCCGCCGCGAGATTATTTGTGGAGCCGGGTTCTTCAGGCCCAGGGCTTGAATGAGCAGATGTCCGAATTCAATCGTTTCATGGGTGTTCAGGGGATCATAGGGAACCGTTTTGCTGGCCCATCCAGCGGCCCGGTTCGTGCTGAATGTAAATGTCTTCCCTTGGCGCGCAAGCGCCACCACGGCGGCGGCTTGAGACAATCCAAAATGTTGTTCTGAATTGATGACGATGGAAAAACGCCCCGCCAATTTCCAGAGGTTCGCAAAGGAGTTCGCATCGTAGCAACTGTAATCCAGAGACAGATGATCAGCCCAGTCTTTAGATCTTTTTTCAATCATCCAATGGAAGTTCCGGGGGTCCAGACCCAGTTCTTCCAAGGAGATGCAGAGAACAATGAGATCTCCCAGCCCTCCCGGCCGGACAATCAAGGGGCGGTCCGATGATGTCCGGTCATGAAACAACGTCCCCAATGCCTGGCCGAGGATGCAGCAAGGCGGGCAGAGAATGGAATCGAATTTTTTCAGGAGGGAGACCTTCATGCGATCGGCTGTCTCATGCGCATTGCCGTCTAGGCGTCTTCGCGGTTTGGCGAAGGGCTCCCCAGAAGATCGTAAGACACTTCCCGAGGACGTCGGGCGGAAGATTTGCGAAAGAACCCGCACAAGATCCACAGCGCAACAGCCGTCAGCGCGGTGATCCCCTGCCCCAGCAGATCGATAGGGCCGGAGGTGTGAACGAGAACCGTGGTTTCCTGCCTGGGCGTCAGGACCATAAACCCGTTGGTTCCGATGGAAATGGGCACATCGCTTTTCCATTTCGGATAGTAGGAGAACTTGATCAAGTGCGGTTTCCCCGGGCAGCTGGTGTGCAGGACGATCCGCTGGAAACTTCGTTCGAGCTGAACCTGGCACGCGTCGGTGATGCGTGCCGGCAGCTGGATGTCCGACGGGCCGGGGAAGCGGGACTGCAGGTCCGGATCCGTGCTGCTTAATTCAGCGTAATGGTACGGGCCTTCGGGTTTCAGAACAAGCCATGCAAAGGGCGCGGCTTCAGCTCCGGACCCTTGAAGGGGAAACTCGATTCTGGCCGGAGATCCTATGGGAACCGGCAGCCCATTCACGAAGGCCCGGTAGCCGTTCCCATTAATCACGAGAGAACTTTCGCCGGGGCGCGAGCGCAGCAGCGGGACGGCAACCTCGGAATATTTTTCCTGTCCTTTCAGCATGTAAAGTTCCGGATCGAAGCCGCGATCGGCGATCATGAATTCGGTTCCCTCCGCCCCTATTTTTGCGGGATCGAATTGGGTCCCGCGAAAAAACAGAAAAAGGTTCAGTTTGCTTTGAATCCGGTCCTTCCGGTCCTGCCAGCCCATGTCAAAAACCCGTTTCTTCGCATTCCATTGCGCGGCGAGGAAGTTCAGGAAAGGTTCGAAAGGCAGAGGTTGATTCAACCCTGAAACGGCCGGTGCGCGGGAAGGAAAAAACAGGATGCCGGCATTGCGCATCGCATCCCAGCGCGGCAAGTTCAGAAGCGTCGACCGGTATGCCGGGGAATAAAAAGCCGGCAAAGCATCAGAATAAACCTCGACCATGCGAACTTTCTCCTTGAGCGTGTAGAGGGCGAGGGTGCTGCCATCAAAGAGTTTCTGGACCTCCGGGTTTCGATCCAGAATCTGCCGGTTTCCCTTGTCGAAAGCAATATGGTACTGGATGCCGAGCGCTTTCATGAATTCGATGCCTCGGGGAATATCTTTCGCCGGCATGACGGACCCCGGCGGCCAGTCGGCACCCTCGTTACTCATCAGGCATTGCAGAAAGTACCCGATTCCAGCGTAGGACGCGGAATTAACAATCCCACCCAGGATGAGCTCATGACGGGTCAGATAGGGCAGGAGTTCCATCGCCCGGACGCTTCCAAAGGTTCTATTGGCGTAGGATCCATTGGCTTCATAAGAAATTCTGGCCGTGGGATCGTTTTCAATCTGCTGCAGAGCCGACTTCAATTCACCCCAGCCCTGACTCGTTTCAATGCCACGATAGTTCCACTGCATCCAGGACTGGGCTTTGTTGAAATCTGTTCCCTGGGGGACCAGAAAATAACATCCGCACAACAGCAGCGGAAACAGGGTCAAGGGCAGGCTTTGGTAGAGCGTTTCGACGGCGAGAATGATCAGAAGGTAAAGTCCAAAATAAATGCTGGGCCATAAACGGATGTCCAGAAAGGCCGCCACGCTGGTGTTGAAGAGACGGTTGAAGTAGAAACAGAAAAGATTCATACCCAGAAAAAGGAAGGCCGCTCCGTATACGGCATGTGCAAAACGCGTACGAACCAGCATCCACATGCCAATGAGGAAGGAAAGACAGACAGCTATTTTTTCAGGCACCGTGAAGGTTTTAAGGAGCTCGATATTCCAGTTGCCGCCGAGGTCCGAGCTGTATTTGGCGTAATGCATCAAGGGAAGCAACCACCAGGCCATCAAGAGAACGAGCGACGCGCCGATCCAATAAACCCCCAGTGCCGGACGCTCGCGGCGGACGATCCATTGAACCGAGTCAAATACGGCCAGCGACCCGAAAAGGACCGCGAGGATCAGGATGGCATAAAAATGCGAAAGCGCCGCCAAAAGGCAGAAGGCCAGCGCGAGGATAGAAAAAGAGCGCTCCATGTAAGACCGCAGGATTTTTCCGAAGGCAAAAACGAGAAAAACAAATCCCCAGGCGTTCCCGATCATTCCGGCCAGGGCGGAATAGACATTGCCGCCCCACATGACGTGTGCGTTGGTGAAAAGGAAAGGCACGCTCAGCAGGCTGGCCAGAAGACGGCCCACCCTTGAAAACTGCAGATCCGCCGCCATCCAATAAAAGGCGAACGGCAGGCCGAGAATTCCAAAGAGCGTCACCAGCTTGAACGCAACTCCCGGGTGGATGATCTTGGCCAGAATGGCCCCGAACAAATAAGGCAGGGGAAAATAAAATTGGAAGGCCTCAAATCCACCCCAGAATTTATAGGAATAGTGGATCAGGCTCAAGTGCGAGAAAAAGCTCTCGCTCAGGCTCTGCATCAGCACCGGGTGCGCCGGATTGTCGCCGCCGCACAGCGTTGTCGGCAGCAAGACTATCTTCCAGGGGACGACGGTCGCCAGGATACAACTGGCCAAAAGAGACAAGACGGCGTCGATCAGCCAGGGGGGAAGCGGTGGGGTAAAAAGGTTCTTACGCAGCTTCATATCGGATGTGAAAGGTTCATGAGGACGCCGGACCTGCGGGATTATACGTTACCGGGCGCGCGACAAGCTATCCGACGAGGCTGGACATCTGGAATGTGGGCAGCATCAAGCCGGCGATGATGAAGCCGACGATCACGGCCATGACCACAATCATCAAAGGTTCCATCATGGTCAAGACATCGCGGATGGCGGCGGAGACCTCGGCATCATAGTAATCCGCCATTTTGTTCAACACTTCGGGAATCGCGCCGGTTTTCTCACCCGTCGAGACCATGTTCGCGACCAGGACGGGAAAATATTTGCTGCGGTAGAGAACGGGGGAAATGCCGTTTCCCTGCTGTACGCTGGCAAAGATATCGTCGACCACTTTTTCGATGCTGCGGTTTTCCACAACCTGCCGGGCGACGCTGATGGCCTGAAGCGCCATGACGCCATTGGCCACCAGGCTGGCCAGCGTTCGAATAAAGCGCGTGATGATTTCCAGCGTGACCAGTTTGCCGAAGAGGGGGAGATGCAAGATTCTCTCATCCCAGACGAGACGCACGTTCTCATTCTGCTTCGTGAGCCTTTTCATGTACAGGAAAAGCATGACCAGAGCCACGGGAGTCAAAAAGCCGCCCTTGCGGGTGAAATTGCTGGCGAGAACGAGCATGCGGGTCGGCCAGGGAAGAGGAGCGTTCATATCCTGGAAAATCTTCACAAACGTCGGCACGATAAAAACCATCATTCCGGTCACAACCAGCGTGGCCACCAGGGCGATGACCACGGGATAGACCATGGCGGATTTGATTTTGGCGCGCAGGTCGATTTCTTTTTCCAGAAATTCGGCCGTGCGGTTCAAGGCCTCGGGCATGAACCCGCCGGCTTCTCCGGCGGCGGCCATGCTGACGTAAACCGGCTTGAAAACATCCGGATGAGAAGCCAGCGCATCGGAGAATTTCTTCCCCGATAAAATATCATCGAGTACTTTGCGCAGCGTCCATGACATGCGGGGATTCTGCGCATTGGCGGCCAGGCTCTGGAGAGCTTCGACAAACGACATTCCGGCGTTGATGCTGATGGAGATCTGGCGTGTCAGAACCACCAGTTCTTTCAAACCGATGTTTCCCTTCGGGCGGATGTTGGGATCTGAGGGGTCCTGCCGGCGGAAGAGGTTCTGCCACCATACATGGGCCGCCGTCATCCCTGGCTGGCCATAGGTTGTTGACGGCCCCGGGGCCGCCGCCGGAGTGGACGATTGAAGATGCACGGCAGGCGCGGGTGACGGAGCCGCATCTTCCAGACATCGGCAGGAGACCAGAAAGAGGCCCTGTTCTTTTAAGCGTTTGGCCAGGTCAGCTTTGTCGATGGCGGAGGACGACCCGCGAACGGATTGGCCCTTCGGGTCGCTGGCAATATAGTTGAAGGTCGACATTATTCTTCAAGCGTGCAAACGCGCATCATTTCTTCAACGGAGGTGAAGCCGGACAGGACCGTGTTTGCGCCCTCCTCATAAAGTGTTTTCATGCCGTCCTTGCGCGCCATGGTTCGAATATCTTCCAGCGTCGCCTTGGGGTCCACCGTCAATTCACGAAGTTCGGTGGTCATTTTGAAGATCTCGTAAAGTCCCTTTCGGCCTTTATAGCCGGTTCCGTTACAGACGTCGCAGCCTTTGGCGCTGAAGATGCTGCGCGCGGCGCTGAAATCGGGCGCCGCCTTTTCCAATTTTTCCATCATGGCTTTGGGGGGGTCGTAAGGTGTTTTACAGTTCGGGCAGAGCACGCGTACCAGGCGCTGTGCCACGATCAACAGGACCGAAGCGCTGATCAGGAAAGGTTCCACGCGCATATAGCGCAGACGAGTGACGGCGCTCGGGGCGTCGTTGGTGTGCAGGGTCGACAAGACCAGGTGGCCGGTCAGTGCCGCCTGAATGGCAATCTCGGCCGTTTCCAAGTCGCGAATTTCGCCGACCATGATGACGTCCGGGTCCTGGCGCAGGATCGAGCGCAATCCTTTGGCAAAGGTCAATCCCACCTTGGTATTCACCTGCACCTGGTTGACGCGCGCCAATTGGTATTCGACGGGATCTTCCAGTGTGACAATGTTGCGCTCGGGTGAATTAAGAATGGTCAGACCGGTATAGAGCGTTGTGGATTTGCCGCTTCCGGTGGGTCCTGTCACCAGGATGATGCCGTTGGGCTTGTCGAGAGATTCTTTAAACATCGTCTCGGCTCGTTCGCTGAAGCCGAGCTTAGGGAGTTCGAAGACGGTGGAATTTTTGTCCAGGATACGAATAACGGTTTTCTCGCCATGAACGATGGGCAGCGTGGAAATACGCAGATCCACCGGCCGCCCGGAAACCTCGGTCATGATACGTCCGTCCTGCGGCTGGCGAGTTTCCGTAATGTCCAGGTTCGCCATGACTTTGACGCGCGAGGCAATAGCCGTTTCAAATTCCTTGGGCACGGTCATGACCGGCCGCAGTACGCCATCGATGCGGTAGCGGATTTCGGTGTGATCGGCAAACGGTTCAATATGAATATCGCTGGCCTTCTTGGTCACGGCCTGCTTGAAGACGGCATCCACGAGCTGGACAATGGGCTGGTCTTCGCTGGTTTTCTGAATGTCGCGTTGAATCATGTCCATCTGGGACATGCGCTGTTCCGGCATTCTATTCTTCAGCTCGTCGACTAGTTTCCCGAAGTCCTCGTATTTCGGGGACGCTCCGGCGGACTTGATCCCTGGGGCCGTCATCGGCATGGATTTGGTTTCGGGTTCCCGGGTGGGTGTCGGGGAATAGTCGATCACCATCGACGGCGCTGTGGTCGCGGGTTGAAGCTCGGGCATGGCCGCGCCCCCGCCGTTGCCCGGCATCTGGACGCCTTCCCAGCCGCCGTATAGCTTGTTGATGGTCTCAAAAATAGTTGTGCGCATGCAGACGACGGGGTCGATCTTATAGCCGGTGGTCTTCACCAGCGAATCGATGATGTAAACGTCCATGGGATTGACCATCGCCATGGTGGCGACGTTATCGATTTTGAAAAGCGGGACGACCTGCAGCCGGCGGGCCAGTTCTTCCGAGATGATGTTGGCGGATTCTGAGGTGTAAAGGCCGTCGAGCGTGGTGAAATACGGGACCTTGGCCTTGATCCCGATGCCCTTCATAATTTTTTCTTCGGTGGTAAATCCGAGATCAATCAGCCATTTGGCTAAATCTCTCTCGACACCGTTGGCGGATCGGAGCGCCTGTTCGAGCTGTTCGCGCGCGATCACGCCGACTTCGACCAGAATCTCTCCGAGATTGGATCGTCCAGACGATCCCGGAGACCGCGAGGCGGCCATGTTGGGCACAACCATCAGCGAGCTCCTCCGGACGCCGCGGGGGGCGACCCAGCCGTCGGCTCCGAGCCGCTGGCTGATCGGATGGTGCTCAGGAATGTTTTGATTCGAACCCCGAGTTCCATGGGTTCAAAGGGTTTGATCACATAGTCGATTGCTCCGGCGGCCATGGCCTGGCTCACCTGGTTCTGGGCTTCTTTTCCGGAGACGACGATGACGGGAATGGCTCGGGTCGTTTCATCATTTTTGAGATCCATCAGAACGCTCAGCCCATCGCGATCCGGCAGCATCATATCCAGCAATAGAAGGTCCGGTTTGTGTTTCCGGGTAGCCGCCAGGGCCTCCGCCCCGGTCGCCGCGGTGAAAACATTGCGGATGCCCTGTTGTCGAAGCAGAAACTGAAAGATCCGCGTCATGGCGGGATCATCTTCACAGACGACGATGGTGCAGCCTTGGACATCCGACATCTGAAGCCCCCTATCCTTCTTCTTCTTGGAAAATCTTCGACAACCGTTTGATTTTATCCACTAGAGCGGATCGCGTCCGGTCATCGGCCGCCAGATGCTGGCGTTCAAGCTTCTGCACAATCTGCTCCATGGCTTTGCTGATGCGCGTGACATTGCGAAATCCGTAGGTGCGTCCTGACCCCCGCAGCTGATGCGACAGGCGCCGTAAATCCTTCCGGGCGGGCCCACCGGCGTGGACTTCCTCCCACCGATTGATCGCGGCATCCATCTCCCGGACCATGCGGCGAGCGTCTTCCTTGTAAAGACCTACGATTTCGCTCATATCCAAGATGGGTTCCGGTGAGTTCACGTTTCGCGCTCCTTCATTGGGTTCCTACCACAAGTCCGGCTCCTGTACAACGGTTTTCTGCGGCTCATTTCAGCAACGGCGCCTGCACGCGGGACAGCGCTTCATTGATCTGCGCGATGATCTTCATGGGATCGAAAGGTTTAACGATATATCCTGCGGCTCCCAGCGCCATGGCGCGAGCCACCGAAGCCGGCTGGGGTTGTGCCGTTAAAAAAATAATGGGGATATTCCGCGTAGCTTCGTCGGCCTTGGACAGGCTGCACACTTCAAATCCATCCATTTCGGGCATCATGAGATCCAGCAGGACCACATCCGGCTTTTCCTGGCGGATTTTTTCGATGCCTTCCCGGCCATTGGAGGCCACCAGCACCTGGCTTTGAGAGACGCGGGTCAGCACCAGCTGCAGCACCATTTGAATCGAACGGTCGTCTTCGACAATTAGAACTTTCATAGGTCCTCCAATGTTTTAGTGTAACGGTGATCTGTAACACGTAGGTTTCGATCCTGTAAATTAGTTGTAAAGACGTTGAAAAATCAGCGAATTCAGAGATGGAGGAGGTGTTTGGGACGTGGAGCTCCACGGGTCCGGAGTGTGGAATTCAATAACCAGCCACCCAAACGGCGAAAATAGAATTGACCGCCCTCGGAGGACCAAGTATAATTTGCCACTTTTTCTTAAGATGCGCGCAAAACTAAAAAAGTTGGCAGCGGCTTTCGGAATTGGTCTGGCCGCAACCTTGATCGGTTGCGGCAACCAGGGGTCGCCTTCGCGCAAAGGCGAGATCCTGTTATGGCATTGGATG
>Ga0207025_1113_pt2 | contig 12059 bp, 9 predicted proteins | sample Alteio_BWMinCont_45_FD_153261 | JGI IMG/M metagenome (GOLD analysis project Ga0207025, IMG submission 153261) | Enriched cells from forest soil in Barre Woods Harvard Forest LTER site, Petersham, Massachusetts, United States -... | ecosystem: Environmental > Terrestrial > Soil > Temperate forest >... | reverse complement strand
ACCCTGGATAAGCAGGGAGAAGAACCGGTCATTGTCATCAATGGGCTGAAAAAGGCGTTTGGCGAACACGAGGTGCTGAGAGGAATCGATCTGCATGTGAACAAGGGTGAGAACCTGGTGATCCTCGGGAAGTCAGGAACGGGAAAGTCAGTGCTTATCAAATGCCTGGTGGGTCTGGAATGGCCGGACGACGGGGAAATAACGGTATTTGGAAAAAATCTCCGGTCACTCAATTATAGGGAACTAAATGAGTCGCGGATGAGAACGGGGTTCCTTTTTCAAAACGCGGCGCTGTACGACTCCATGACCGTTCGGGAAAACCTGCTGTTCCCGCTGCGACAGCATAAAAAAGACATGACGAAAGAAAAGAAAGAGTCGCTGGTGATGGAGATGCTGGACAATGTCGGCCTGACAGAGGCGATCGATCAACTGCCGTCAAAACTATCCGGTGGACAAAACAAACGGATCGGCCTGGCAAGAACACTGATCCTGCGGCCGGAGCTGATGTTATACGACGAGCCCACGACAGGGCTGGATACCGGCACGGGAAAGGAGATCAGTGAGCTGATGATCAAAATGAAAAAAAAATACAATATTTCTTCGATTACGATCACGCATGATATGCATTGCGCGAAGATGACGGCCGACCGGATCATTATACTCCGGGAAGGCGTCGTAGTAGCAGAGGGAACGTATCAGGAGCTGGAGAAATCGGATGACGAATGGGTAAATTCTTTCTTTTATTAAACAACACGTTATGCCAAAAGAAAAAAATTATAAATGGAAGCTGGGGGTTTTTTCGGTTGCCACCCTGGTGCTGGTCATCGCCGCCATCTATTATATCGGCAAGCAAAAGAACAAATTCGGTTCGGTCGTACGGATCAGTGCGCAGTTCAGATCTGTTAGCGGGCTGAAAACCGGCAGCAATGTACGTCTTGGCGGGATCGACGTAGGAACGGTCGACGATATCGCGCTGGTGACGGACACCACGGTGGAGGTGGATATGATCATCCAGAAAGGCGTGGAGAAGTTTATCAAACGCGACGCAAAGGCCAACATCGGCTCCGAAGGGTTGATGGGTGATAAGGTGATCGTGCTGACGCCGGGGACGCCCATGCAGCCGGCCGTGAAAAACGGGGATACGCTAAGCTCGCTGCCGCCGATCGAAACCGACCAGATCATGGCCAGCCTGAAGACTTCGGCGGACAACGCAGCGATCATCACGTCCAATCTGGCGGATATTTCCTCCCGGATCACAAGTGGCAAGGGTGCACTGGGCAAGCTGTTGCGGGACACTACCCTTTCCACCAATATCAGCGCTACCATGAAGAACCTGAAGAGCAGCTCGGAAGGACTGAATGAAAATATGGAGGCAGCCAAGCACAGCTTTCTGCTGAAAGGCTTCTTCAAAAAGAAGGAAAAAGAAAAAAAGAAGAAGGAAGAGGAAGCAGCAAAGAAGCGGTCCGCAGATTCGGTAGACCAAAAGAAAGTGCGGCAATGACGGCACGGCCGCAGAAGGCTGCTGGCGGCGGTCAGGCCTGAACGGTACGGCCCATATGCGGATCGCTGATACTGTCGCGACCAGTTTCTACGCGACCGGCATATCTTTTCTCAAAACCTTCCCGCCCTTTGACCCGTACGCTGAAATCATACCAGCCCCTGTTTTTTGCAAACGGCAGCGTTACCGATGCCTGTTCTCCTGCGGCCAGGCGCCGGGCAGGATAACCGGCCTTATACGAATGATCGATGAATTCTATGGTGGCTGCTTCTTCGCCGCTATTCTTCAAATGCACTACGCCGTTCCCCGAAAGGGAGTGACCCATGCTACCGGAAGGCTCATAGCCGAAGCGGATGTTGATGGCCGGATCACCGGCATCCCCTTTGAATTCCCTAAAAAAGCCGTTGGGGCCGTATACCCGCAGGTGGTAGCGATTGTCCCCGAAGGCATGAAGAAGCCAGGAATCGGTGAGGGTATCACCGGCTTTTACCGCATAGGCCCAGGTGCGGGCTGTTTCAAATTGCTCCGGCTGATCGGGGTGGGCATAGCTACCCGGCGCATAGACGGAAAAGGGAGCGCCGGCCGTCTTTTCACCAAATGGCTTGTTATCATTGCTAAAAACAATTTCAAACGCCGATCTGTCCGCATTGAAGCCACCCTCTGCCTGCATGCAATAAGGCAAGGCGCAGGAAAGCCGCGTACCCGGTTCCTGGCGGGTGGCATAAGGCGAAAGATGCGGGGTTTTATTGAAAGCGGCAATCTCGTCGGCACTCAGAGCCTTGAAATCTTCGGGCAGGGGCTTGAACCTGGCTTTATGGATACGCTCGAGGAAACCGTCTTTGGCCAAAAAGTCCTGATCGGCCATCACTCCGTCCTTGTAGGGACGGAAGACGGAGCTAAGGTCGCCGCAGACGGTGCGGCGCCAATCGGAGATATTGGTCTCCCGAACTTGTTGACCCGTTTTATGCGAAAGAAATTTTTCCAGGAACTGTAAAGTTGATGTGTGGTCAAAGACCTGGGAGTTGACCCAGCCGCCACGGCTCCACGGGCTGGCAATGATAAGGGGTACACGGAAACCCAGTCCGATCGAGCATTCGCGGTCGAATGGTTCGGGAAAGCCATTCCGTTCCTGCTCCTGGGCATGCGTCACAAAATCTACGCTGGTATTGATACCGGCCGACACCTTGCCGGTGCCTTCCTTATGCGGATGGGGGGCGGTGAAGGGCGGGACATGATCGAAATAGCCATCGTTCTCATCATAGGCCAGGATAAAAATGGTCTTTTTCCATACTTCAGGATTATGGGTGAGGATGTCCATTACTTCGGAGACATACCAGGCGCCATACCAGGGAGCGGAGGGGTGATCGGAGAAATTTTCCGGGGCGCTTAGCCAGGAGACGGTGGGCAGCTGCCCCGACTGTACATCCCGGCGGAACTGATGAAGCACATCGCCTTTTGGCGCCTTCATTACCCGTTCGGCGCCATGATCCTGGTAGGTAAGACTTTCCAGCGTGCGGTAGTGCGGATCGCCCGCATTGGTATCAAAGGCTTTCCGGTGCAACGCCTGCTGCTGTGGAGTGAGCTGATCGAGCGTCAGGCCGTTGGCTAATACAGGATGGCTGCCGAGTTTGTCCAGATCCTCCTGCTGCCGGTGAAGGTCCTTCTGCAGGCGGTCGGCCGTCGTATCACCGGCGGGAAGAGCGGCGATCTGTTGCTGCAGTAAGGCAATATCTTTTTGCAGCCGGTCCTTTTCGCTTTTAAGATATCCAATATGCAGCGGGTGCAACTGGATATTATACTGAGCAAAAAATTCCAGGGGATTGTCCTGGAAATTGGAGAGCCAGGGATCTTCTTCACCGCGGAACCCTGTATCAATGGCAACTTCGTTCTGATAGCATTTCCAGGAAATACCCAGCGCCTCGAGACGTTCGGGAAAAGTGGCCCATTTCAAAGTACCGTAATCCATATCGTCATTCCAGACATGCGCCCGGGAATTCTCGTGCTGCTCTTCACGGACTGTGCCCGTCCAAAAATAAAGCCGGTTGGGGTTGGTGCCGGTCAGCGCGGAACAGAAACTCTGATCGCAGACGGTAAACGCATCGGCCAGCGCGTAGTAAAACGGCAGGTCTTCCCGGTTATGGTAGCCCATAGTAAGGGGCATATGAGAATACTCGGGAATGCTGTTTTGCTTGAAATTCAGCCACTGGTCGTGTTTGCCGTCGTTGCGCGAACTGACCTGGTTGAGCCAGGAATGCGGCAGGGAATCCATCCACGTGGCCTTGGTATTTTTGATATCCAGGCGGAAAGGGGCATACGTTTGCCCTTCCTTGTTGGATTGAAGCCAGACCGGATTGCCGTTCGGCAGTTCGATGGCGCGGGGATCGTTATAGCCCCTGACGCCGCGCAACGTGCCAAGCGTGTGGTCGAAGGAACGATTCTCCTGCATCAGGATAACGATATGCTCCGCGTCATGCCAGGTGCTGCCCTCGGGCGGCGCAATAGCAAAGGCGCGTTGAATAGATTCGGGCAGGAACTGGGCGACTCCGGCTCCGCCCGTTAGCAGGGCGGTCTTTTTAAGAAATGCTCTTCTGGTATCTGGCATAAAAATGTCATTGAGATCTTACAGGATCAAATCTAACAAGAATGCCAACGTCGAAGATTATGAAATGATTAATACGCGAATTAAAACCCGTGTAGCGCATAGGATAAGACACAAAGTGCCGCGAATACGAGTACGGTGTAGAAAAAATTACGTCCGAGACCTTTGGTTCTTTCGTTGAGCAGTGGCGAATCAAAAGATTCCTGCCGGGGGAGACAATTGCTGTTCATAACACTCATTTTTAAATTTATCCATTCTAATGTATCAATATATCTGATCTATAAAAAAGCCTTTCGGCCGGTTGAAACAGATCAACTACCCAAAGATAGGAAAATATTGAAACATTTCAATGGGTAAATTAATTTATTTTTTTCAACCCCTGGAGAAACCCGATAAATTCATCGATGACCTCATTGTTCATCATGTATTTAATATTTCGTCCCTCTTTTTCAGGGAGGATAATGGCCGTCTCCGTTAGTTGCTTGAGGTGGTGGCAAATAGAAGGTTGAGCGAGATTGATATTGTCATAAAGGTCCACGCAGTAGAGCCAATCGTTCTTTTTTTTGATTTCGCTGAGGATTTTTAGCCGGGTGGGATCGGAAAGAGCTTTGGAGATCTTTTCCGCCGTTTTAGGGTCCATCTGCGCCATATGACAAGTATTTATATGCAAGTTAAGATAAAGTTATGGTTTCCGGACCTATTTCGCTTTGGTAATCAAGGCCTGGCTTACTAACTTGCGAGCATGAACTTTAAGCTGAAGCAAATACCTGAAAGAACGCCAAGACCAAGGACCTACGGGCTTACGATGATCTATGATAAGGGTTTGAGTGTCATGGAAGCGCGGAATTTAGTATCGGGGGCTGGCCCGCATGTCGATCTGGTGAAGCTTGCTTTTGGTACCCCCCTGTTTTCGGGCGGCCTTCAGGAGAAGATCAGGATCTTCCAGGATTACGGTATTCCCGTCTTTTTTGGCGGCCTTTTATTCGAAGCTTATGTGATCCGCGGGCAGTTCGATGATTATATCGACCTGGTAAAGGAATACAATATCTCGCATATCGAGGTGTCTGACGGTTCGATCAATATCCCTCACGCAGAAAAATGTGCGTACATCGAAAAACTGGCCCAATATGGGACGGTGCTGAGCGAAGTCGGATCGAAGGACAAGGACCGGGAGCATATCACCCCGCCATATCAATGGATTAAACTCATGCAGACTGAACTAAACGCCGGCGCCGCGTACATCGTGGCCGAAGCGCGGGAGGCGGGCACCGTAGGGTTATATCGCGATTCCGGAGAAGTGCGGGAGGGGTTGGTGCAGGAGATCCTTACCAAAGTACCCGCCGAGAAGATCCTTTGGGAAGCTCCGCAGAAAGATCAGCAGTTATATTTTCTTACCCTTATCGGCGCCAACGCCAATCTGGGCAATATCACTCCGGCAGAAGTGGTCGCCCTGGAAGCGATGCGTCTTGGCCTGCGGGGGGATACCTTCGATCTGTACCTGGAGAAATAAACCACGCCCGTCTACCAGGCGCTGGCTTTATCCAGTTCTGCCATGGCTGACGTGTCCAGCGACAACTGTGTCGCCTTTATCAGGGAGTCCAGTTGCCCGGGACTGGTGGCACTGGCAATGGGTGCCGTTACCGACGGCCGGGCGATCAGCCAGGCGACAGCCACGCTGGCCGGCGTCGATCGATACTGTGCGGCCACCTTATCGAGCGCAGCCAGGATGCGAAAGCCACGTTCGTTGAGGTATTTCTTAACGCCGGCGCCTCGGGGGCTTTTACCAAGATCGGCTTCCGAGCGGTATTTGCCGGTCAGGAAACCGGCGGCCAGCGCCCAGTAGTTGATAACACCCAACCGATTTTCAAGACAGATCGGCTCCAGCTCTTTTTCGAAGATCTCCCGTTCATAAAGATTGTAATGCGGCTGAAAACTTTCATAGCGGGGGTAACCATGACGGGCACTGGCCTCCAGGGAGGCCCTGAGCCTGGCGGGTGACAAATTGGAAGCGCCGATGACCCTGACCTTACCTTCTTTTACCAGCTGCGCATAAGCTTCCAGCGTTTCTTCAACAGGTGTCGCCTCTACGTCCCAATGCGTCTGATACAGATCGATATAATCCGTCTGTAATCTTTTGAGACTGGCCTCTACGGCTTTTAGAATATATTTTTTGCTGATATCTTTCTCCCCCTGCCCCATGTCGCTGCCGACCTTGGTAGCAAGGATAACCTTATCCCTGTTGCCCCGGCTTCGCATCCAGTTGCCGAGGACTGTCTCCGATTCGCCCCCCTTGTTACCCGGGGCCCAGCGGGCATATACATCAGCCGTATCGATGAAGTCGAAACCGGCGGCGACAAAGCCGTCCAGGATCGTAAAAGAAGTCTTTTCGTCTATTGTCCAGCCGAACACATTCCCTCCAAGTGTCAGGGGAGCCACACAAAGCGGCGATTGACCCAACTGTCTTTTTTTCATGCCATTGTTTTTCGCCACTAACAGCGCGGCGGGCAATTTGTTCAATTTTTTTTCTCTACGGGCGCATACTTTTTTCGATCCGTTCAAAGTCCGGCTTTGGATTAAGTCGTTGAAATTCTGCCTGTTGCAGCATCCTACCCTTATCCCTGAAGCCATAGCCAGCCGCCTTGAGAAGATCGCTTTCCACCTCCCCGCTGCGGCCGTCCCGGGCATAAAGGACGGCGGAAAAATACCAGGCTTCGCTATTGGTGGGATCGGCCAGCTTGTACAGGTCGACAAAATGCCGGGCGTTGGCATTGTCATTGCCGGTGATCAATTGATTGCTGATGGAATAAAAGGCCAGGGACAGGTAGGCCAGCAGCCGCTGATACATTTGATCCGGGGCCGCATGGCCGCTCGCCTTCGCCTGCAGGTCACGGATAGTCGACGTCCAGTATTGATCATCGCCCTGCTGAAAATGTTGCATGTATTCCGCCTTGGTATTCTGTTCCGTCGCCATTAGGTTTTGCTGTCCCTCCCGCTGAGCCTGATACTGCGGGTTGGCTGCAAGCGCGGTAGCCTGTTGTTTGAACCACGCGGCCCTGGGGCTGATCCCGTCCAGGAAGGCTATCGAGAGGGTACATTCCTGCGTTGCCTTGATCAGCTGGCTTGTCATATCATAGGCTTTCAGCCTTTTCTTGCTGCCTGCAATATACGTGTTGACAAAAAAATTGTCTTTCGGGATAATCCCTGCCTTCATGGCGTCGAACTGCAGGCCGGCAAAAGCCAGGCCCATGCTGTTGACGGTCGCCCATTCGTGCTTGCCGTCAAAAAACAGGATACGATGTCTTGTCCTGGTTTTGTCAAGATCGCCGGTAACGGCGACCAGCTCGGTCAGGTTCATATCGCCCTGACCCGCGATAGCCGTGAAGCTAAAGGGAAAGTCCCCCGCCTGGACCCCGTCCGGCAGCCCGGCGCCGCCCGCGATCACGCCGGCTATACCGGGATGTTGTATGGCGATATAGCTGGCTACTTTAGCCCCCCCGGAGAATCCGACCGTATATATTCGACGAGGGTCCAGTTTAAGCCGTCCGCGGGTATCGTCGGACAGATGTTGCCAGATATTCTCCGTAGTGGTCCAATCATTCCCATTTTTCGAGTTGTTGCTGCCCACCAGGATAAAGCCATAGGCATCTGCCAGGGCCCTGTATTTCTTTACCGGCAGGGAGCCGGCGCCATGTGGGTCGAAAAAATAGATGACCGGCATCGCCTGCTTGCTGCCCTTTGCCGGCATATATAACGCGTAAGACTGGGAAGGGTCCGTTTTACAACGGACGGAGTCGATGGTTTGTGCCTTGGGCAGGAGACAGAAAGAACAAAGAATATAAAGCAACAGGACATATTTCATCATATCCCAAATGTATGATATTATTTTAGCCTGTGAATATAGACAGCGCTATCCTTGAACGTGTCGAAAGGCATCTCTACAAAAAAGTTTCTTACCCCGCCGGTTTTGGCCGCATCGAAAAATTCCTTCCAGTCAATGACCCCCTGACCGATCGGAACATATTTCTTATCGGCCGACCAGTCCGATAGATGAGAAGAAATAAACCGGCCGGGATATTTGTTAAAATAGGTGGCTGCCTTGTAGCCCAAGGTTATTACCTCGGTTTGGAATTGCATTTTCACCAGGGCCGGGTCAAAGGCGGCCATGAGGGCGTCATAGATCAACTGACCCTCAAGCATCTTAAATTCCATCGTGTGGTTATGGAACCCCGTTAGCATACCCGCGGCCTTGATCTTTTCGGCGATCTTGTTCAACTGCTCAGCATTCTTTTTGTAATCAGCCAGGGTAGCCGTGTCCGGCAACCAAAATGTCGAACAGATCATCTGGGATAGCCCCATGCCCTGCGCCCACTCGATGCGGTCATCCAGGCTGTCCTTTAAGCCCCCCCAACCAAAATGAGAACTGGGGCAGGTGAGACCGCAATCGGTTATCATGCTCCGCAGGTCGGCGGATTTTATCTTGACCAGGGAACCAAAACCAAGGCTCTCGTAGTCTTTTGGCGAACACATTTCCACCAGTTGGTAGTCCATGGCCGCCATCGTTTTTAAGGTGCCGGTAAAATCCTTTTCCAGCCGGTCCCGGATCGGGAAGGTCTGGAAGCCCAGAGGCAGATCCTTGAATTCCGGCGTGGCTCTCAGGTGAATGGGGAGACCGGATAAGGTCCAGGCGGCGCCTAAACCCAGCGCGGTTTGACCCATAAATTTTCTTCTGCTTATCTTTTGCATGAAACAGTATTAGGTCGTGTTTGATTTTTTTTAGATCGCTGCGAAGGCCCGGCTAGATCGTTGCGGGGTCCCAGCCGGTACGATAGTCGCGGGACAGATATTTGTTCGCATCGGGCGCATTTGTAATACTGCGGCTGGCGGCGTCATATTTCAGCAGGTGGCCGGTCCGCTGGGCGACAGCATATAGATTGATCGCTTCCGTTATGAATTCCGCCTCCCTGAAACTACCTGGGTATTGCTTGCCGCTCTTACAAGCCTCGACAAAAAGCGGCAGGGCCTGCGAGGTTTGCTCCACCTGGCTGCGTTTGTCCGTCTTTTGATCCGCCGACTGGATCTTGCCGCCGGCCATCAGCTGCGGGTTTTGCACGTTGAAGCCAGCCAGGATTTTTCCCTTATCGCCCACAAACATCATTCCTTCGGCAGGCAGCTCTTTATTTTGTTCCATTAATTCAATAGGTATCGCCGGCTGGATACCGCCATCATACCAGCAGAGGTCTACCGGGGGCCGGGAACCGTTAGCGGGATATTTGAACCGGGTGGTACTGGCTATCGGAAAGGAGAAATCATTTTTAATCTGAAAAGGCACGACACCATTCATCCCAACAACATGGCTTTGATGCGGGATCACCATGGTAGGCCCCTGTAATTGCAGGGCATTGAAGACGGTCCACAAGCTATAATGACCCATGTCTGCCATGGACCCGCCGCCAAAGTCATACCAGCCCCGGAAAACCATATTGGTGTAATTCGGCGAATAAGGGCGCGATGCCTCCGGTCCCAGCCACAGGTCCCAGTCGAAGCCGTCCGGGACAGCTGGCGTATCCGTTGGAAGCGTAGGATATTGGGGCCATACCGGCCGGTTGGTCCAATTATGCACTTCGCTGAGCGTTCCGATCTCGCCGGCATTGATCCAGGCCATGACCTGATCCATCGATCCGTTGGAATCCCAGGGGATGAGATGGGTAATGACCTTGGAACTCCGCGCGAGCTCGATCACTTTCTTCCCTTCCAGCAGCCGGTTGGACAAAGGCTTATGAATAAGGATATGCTTGCCTCTTTTTATCGCAGCGGTGGCGATCACCCCATGCAGGTGATCGGGCGTCATGACCTTGACGGCGTCCAGATCTCTCTCTTTATCCAGGAGCTCACGTACATCAGCATAGGCCGCACAGCCGGTATATTTCAATTCCGGGCGCACATTGGCGTAAAAGGTTTCGACGATGGACTTCCCGTTATCCCTTCCGCCGGGAATGGTATTGTCACCGCCCGGAGCCCAATCCGGCTGCTTGATGGCGGTGCGGATTTCACCCAGGAGCCAGTCTTTGGCCCAGTCTTTATAACCGATCGCCTGTTTGTTGGGATCGCAAACCGCGATTACCTGGAATTGAGGATTGGCCAGCAGAGGCAGTAATTCCCGGATGCCCTGGGTGCCGCAGCCGATATAGGCCAGGGTAATTTTATCGCTCGGGGCGATATAATCTTTTCCTCCCAGCACATGTCTTGGCAAAATAGTAAAGCCCAGGGCGGTGGCGGCCGTTACCTGGACGAATTTGCGGCGGCCGATGGTCCGACGGATATCTTTTTTCATATTGACAGTATTTTGTCGTTAGATACCTAAAGATAGGGAATCGTTGTCACTCATCGGGGTCCACCGCTTCCGGATGGGGATGAGAGAGCTCAGCGTCATTTTCCCCGACAATTTCGCGGAGGTATTGATATTTAAGGTGGTCATAAAAGGAGCGCCGGTCGACAATCATGGCCACGAGACTGGCCACCATGCCGGCCAGCATCAGGTGAAAGATCACGTTGTGGCGGTCGGTCATTTCCAGCACCAGGATAGCCGAAGTGAAAGGGGTGCGGGTGACGCCCGTCAGGAAGCCCACCATCCCGGACAGGATCAGCAGGTTGGTATTGGTGGCAGCAAGATGCAGCCAGCCGGAAATGGCTGCGCCAATAGTGGCGCCTGCACTGAGCGCCGGCGCGAATACCCCGCCGGAAGCCCCGGTGGTAAAGGAAAAAACCGGGCCGACGATCCGCAGCAGCGGCATATACCAGCTGTTGTATTTATTGTTCGTGAAAAGCGCCGACGTCATCAGCTGTTTCCCCGAACCTAATACGCGTTCGTCGATAAAAAAGGCAAGGCCGGCCAGGATCAGCGCGCAGCCGGCGACATAAAACACGTGCTGACGGGTCAGCCGGAAGCCCTCCTTCCATTTAAACAGCCGGAGTATACACTTCGACATAAAGGCGCCCCCCCAGACCAGCCGGTATCGCCACCAGTACCACCCCAAAAAAAATGGAACCCGAAAGCTTGCTCATGTCGGGATACCCAAGATAGAGATAAGGCCCAAGAAGGGCTTGCGCCGTCAACCCGGCAATGATGACCGCCGTGAACAGCGCGGTCTTGAAATAGCTGATATGTGTCCGGGTCAGCTCTTCCACGGCAAATACGATCCCACCGAGCGGCGTATTGAAAGCGGCAGCAAGACCGGCGGCAGCGCCGGTCATGATCATGTTTCGTTTGGAGATCTTCGGCCACCATTTCGGCAGCCATTCGTTGACTTTCCGGAAAATAGAGCCGGCCACCTGGATGGTCGGGCCTTCCCTGCCGATCACCCCGCCGCCAAGCGCCATGACCAGGCTGGACAATATCTTTATAAAAAGAATGCGAAGACTCAGGAGCTGATTGACCCTGCCGTTGTATTTCGGCGTCGCCAGTTCAATGGAGGCCATTACCTGCGGGATTCCACTTCCGCGGGCGTATGGCGCAAATTGCCGGACAAGCCACCAGGCAACCAGAAAACAAACAGGAGTGACGATAAAGAACAGCCAGAGATGAAGATGAGCGATATAAGCCGTACCTTTTTCGGCCAGCGCAAAAAGGCGGGTATAAGCGACAGCCACCAGACCGGTGAGAAGGGAAGCAATCCAGAAAGGTATGGCCTGGAGCAGATTGTGCTTGAACCGATCATTCCGTATCCTGTCAAACGCCAATTTCCCCAGATAACGAACCCTTCCTGTAAATGCCATATTGTTGAATTGAACGAAAACGCTGCAAAGATAATGCCTCCGGGAGAACTAGGTGCATCTGGCTGATTTCTAATGACATTCTAACCTATCCCTACGTGGAAAGACGTATTTTCCCGGGGGGTACTTGACGATATGGATTATAATTTCTATTTTTCCAGTCCGGTTTGGATTTGTAACCTGTTCAAGCTG
>Ga0207025_1124_pt1 | contig 12233 bp, 9 predicted proteins | sample Alteio_BWMinCont_45_FD_153261 | JGI IMG/M metagenome (GOLD analysis project Ga0207025, IMG submission 153261) | Enriched cells from forest soil in Barre Woods Harvard Forest LTER site, Petersham, Massachusetts, United States -... | ecosystem: Environmental > Terrestrial > Soil > Temperate forest >... | reverse complement strand
ATACTACTAGTGAAACGCTGGCAATCAAGCTCGTCACACCTGAGGCTGAATTTCACGTTATGGGGGCTTGGAGCCAGTGCGAGGCCCGGCAGGCTACTTGGAAATCATCACTATGATGCGTTGCGGCTTCGCAGACATTCAATGGACATTGGAAGAAACGATCATCGAAGAGGACAAGATTGCTGCCCGTTACATCAAGAGGGGAACTCACCAAGGTGTTTTCTTTGGCTTGCTTGTATTCATCCACATTGCAGAGCAATTTATTAATAGCAAGGGCACTAAGTAGTTTGTTTGCTGTAGAATTTGACGGGCAAAAATCCGCACGTTGCAGTCAGTTGTGATTTCCTCCAAAACAATCGGTGACTTTTCATATAAATGGATTTGATGAATACAACCAGTATCGAAATTGAACTTGTTAAAGGTGACAGTGAACTTGAGCAGATACTGCTGCTGCAAAAGCGTAATCTGTTGTTTACAAATGACGGCTTCGTGACGGCTAACCACACACTTGAGATGCTGCATGAATTTCACCAATCAATGCCAAGTGTAGTGGCTAAAAATCACGGCAATGTAATCGGATATGCGTTGTCCATGCCACGCGCAGCAAGTGAGCTTGTTCCCGTTCTGGTGCCAATGTTCAGGCGTCTTGATTCGCTAGCGCTGCTTGACTCCCAGCGCTGGTATGTGATGGGCCAGGTTTGCGTTGATCAGGCATGGAGAGGATGTGGTGTGTTTGACAAGTTATATGCCGAACATCGCCACCAATTTTCCGATCAGTTCGAGTGGCTCGTGACGGAAATAGACATGCGTAACCCACGTTCATTGAATGCACACACACGCGTCGGCTTTGTAGAAATTGATCATTATCATGACAGTCAAGTCGAGTGGTCCGTAGTAGGATTAGATTTTTCCAGACCGCATCTGCCTGAATAGATTCTAACTGCGGATAGTTCTGAGTTAATCGAGGTTGAATTTGACGAAAACGATTGGCTCAGTTCGGCACTTTGGAGACGTTCGATTTTCATCTCAATTTCGAGCGCGTTCGTAAATGTCCTTGGCGCATCCAAACATCAACTGGCACCACTAGATCTGATTGACTGAAAGGTCGTAAATTTAAACTTAAGATCAACATGAAACTGCGCGCTGACACATCGGGAACTCTATGCAACTACCAAATATCCAGCTTCATTTTTGGTCATTCTCATTACTGATTTCTATGCAGTTTTCCCATGCAGATCCCTTGCAGACTTAATGTCTGAAAGATGAAACGGCCTTTTTCAATTGCACGCTACATCCAAGTGGTCCGGTGACAAATCTGAAGCTGACCGTATGTCGACATCAGATTACAGCAGGCACCAACCGGCCAGATTTGATCTGGGTTGAATTTTGTCTTTGAAAAGACATATGATATGGAATAAAAACATGATTGACCATCTTGTCCTAACGACTGCAAACGAAGAGGCGTGCATCGATTTTTATACTCGCATATTGCGCATGCAGCTGGAAATTTTTAAAGACGGAACACCTCCAAGAGAGCGAAAGGCGTTTAGATTCGGCAATCAAAAAATTAATGTGCACGTCAAGGGAAATGAGTTCGAACCAAACGCCAAATTGCCAACGCCTGGCGCACTGGATTTGTGCTTTATTTCGAGCGTTCCATTAGAGCAGGTTATTGGTGCTCTGCAGGAAGCGCAATGGTCAATTGAGGATGGTCCAGTTGTCAGGACAGGAGCGACATCCAAGATCTTGTCAGTTTACATTCGTGATCCTGACTACAATTTGATTGAGATTTCACAATACATGGCATAATTTTTTGCGCAATTGAATCGCCCCTGTAATTCCTAGATACTGCCAAGCTTCTCCGTTCCAGCCATTTCTTTTAAAAACTTGCGTACGGTTCAGTCTAAGCCAGAGAGTTTGTGGCTTTAGACCATTCTGATGTTATTGCCATGACGTGTTCTTTGGTGGGCACCGAATTGCCGAACTCTGAATCGCGATGCTATTTCCCCCCCGCCTGATCGAGTTACCCAAGCACTTTCTTCTATTGCTTCCCCATCTACTCATCGCAGGCACTACGTCAAGCATTCGGCTAATTTCCGGCGAACCTTTTTCTAAGCGTTAGCAACATAAATAAATATTTTCTCGAAAATTGTTTGTTGATTTTCAAAAAATGGAATATATTTCAAATAGCGATAAATTTTTCTAAAATAGAAAAAGATAATTACTAATAATTAATTGACAATCAGGAGACCGAGCATGAAAAGCCGCATTAAAAATTTACCTTACACACCATTGGTCATAGCTTTGAGTACTGCACTAGCCTTCATGGCAACTAATACCTTCGCTCAGCAGGTGGATGGTCAAGTGACTACCGAAAATATTAATTCTGTCGAAAAAGTGCCTGGGGCAGATTCAGGAGTGATTCAAGAAGTTATCGTCACCGCTCAAAAACGTACAGAGAAAGCGCATGATGTGCCGACGTCAATCAGCGTGGTCGGTCAAGCGGAATTGGAAGGTCTGCATGTAAGCTCTTTATCGGATCTTTCCGGTTATTTGCCGTCTGTGAAAATTGATAACTCCGGTTCCCCCGGGCAGACCGCGATCACGGTGCGAGGCATTCCTGCCTTGGGTGGTGGAGCAGTAGTGGGAACCTATCTTGATGATACCCCTGTTGGATCGAGCAGCAACTTTATGCAGGGCGGCAGTTTTCAGCTCGATATGCTTCCGTATGACGTCTCTCGTATTGAGGTATTGCGTGGACCGCAGGGCACATTGTATGGCGCCAGTACTATGGGCGGCCTGTTAAAGTATGTGATGAACGATCCTGAACTGGATACCCTTTCTGGCCGGATTGGCGTTGGAATCTCAACTATACAGGGCGGTTCTGGTGCTGGCCATGAAGAACGCGGGATGATGAATATTCCCATCATCAAAGACGAGCTCGCCGTTCGAATTTCACTGTCGGACAATCGCACTCCCGGATACATCGACAACGTCGCTACGGATCAGTCAGGAGTCAACGCGACAACGCAGCAGGCCGGCAGATTTGCTTTGCTGTGGAAGCCAAACACGGACTTCAGTCTTAAGTTTTCCGCTATACATCAAAAAATTGACGCTCAGGATCAGAACCGGATAGAGCTCGACCCCGTGACCTTGCAGCCGATTTACGGAAACCAAAAAACCGGCACATTGGTACCGCAGCCATTCGACGACACATTTGATTATTATTCGCTGAGCCTGAACTATAACCTGGGGTGGGCTGATCTGCTGTCTGCCAGCAGTTATTCCAGAACCAAGACCCATCAGGTAATTGATGAGACTAATGTGTTTGGTCAGGATTTTCCAATATTGGGTTTTCCTGCCGGTCTTTCGGCATATCAGGAAGATCTGGATCTGAAAAAATTTACACAAGAACTGCGTCTGACTTCGAAGCAGGGCGGCAAGCTTGAATGGCTCGCTGGCGCTTTCTATACCAGAGAAACCGGTACGAATGATCAGTATGTCAGTGCCTTGGCGCTAGATGGGACACCGATTGCCGGACTTAATCCGCTGTTCGATTTTATTCAACCTGCAGCCTATGCCGAAAAGGCATTGTATGGAGATATGACCTATAGGTTTGTCGACAGTTTTGATGTAACTGGCGGTGTACGTTATTCCAAAAACAATCAGAGTTTTGTCGGCAATATCCTTCCTGGCGGAGTACTTGCTCCACCTACCGATGCAGGTGGCAGTTCAAGCGAAGGAGTGACCACATACATGTTAAGTCCGCGCTACCACTTGAGCGCTGACAGTATGCTGTACGCCCGCGTCGCAACCGGCTATCGGCCTGGTGGTCCGAACGTTGAATTGCCGGGTGTGCCAGCGGTTGTAAAATCCGACACGTTGATAAATTACGAACTTGGAGCGAAGTCGTATTATTTAGAGAAACGTGCATCAATCGATGTCGCTGTTTATCAGATCAATTGGAAGGATATTCAGTTACCGGTTCTTGGTAACACCGGAATTACTTATACGGCCAACGCCGGAACCGCAACTAGCAAAGGCGTCGAATTGACGTCCAGTTTTCGCATTACCAATAGTTGGCGTGTTGGGGCAAATGCTGCGTACAGCGATGCCCGTCTTACAGAAGATGCGCCGGGAGTTCATGGTTTGAGTGGGGATCGGCTGGAAGGAATTCCGGAGTTCACCGCATCGCTGACTAGTGACTATAACTTTGGTTTTGGTGATGGTTGGGCTGCACATGCCGGTGGAGGTTTTGGATTCACCGGTGACCGAACCAGTGGTGAAAGCAGTGACCCGCTATCCCATCGCGAACCGGGTTACGGTATCTTGAGTCTGAATGCTGACTTATCCAAAAATGACTGGACTTTACGCGCGTATGTCAAAAATGCTCTCAATAATAAATCCAACGTGTTTCTCTACAATGTTCAGGACGGATTTACTCAGGCGCTGAATCAGGTATGGTCAGTTCGCCCGCAGCCTCGCACTGTCGGGATTGAAGCTGAGTATTCGTTTTAAGTGCTGTACTGAAAACTACTTTGGAGCGTCATTTTATGAAGCTGATCAAGTGTCTCATTGCAGCTGCGTGTGTCATGGTTATGGCGCAGCCTGCATTGTCCGACATCGTTGTGATTCATGCAGGCCATCTGATTGCTGAGGCGGGAAAACCTGCTACAAAAAATCAATCAATTGCGATTGAGGACGGCAAGATTGTCGCCGTAAAGGATGGTTTTGTCAGCGGCACAACGGTGATTGATCTGAAAGATTCCTGGGTTATGCCTGGATTGATCGACATGCATACCCATGTCAGTGGTGAACTCAATCTGGAACAGCCTGTTGGTCTGCAGATCGCCGCAGGTTATCTACGCCCTCCGGCAACGTTAGTGTTGGAGGCACTGCCGCGAGTGAAATTACTATTGATGAATGGCTTTACGACGATACGGAATGTTGGCGATCCGACTGGTACCACTTATGCACTTCGTGATGCAATTAATCGGGGTGATGTGGTTGGGCCGCGCATGGTGGTAGTTGAAGCACAAATCGGTGTCGATGGTGGTGACTATGATGCATCGCAAATGGGGCTGCGCACTGAACTTGAGCGATTGGTGACTAACAGGGGCAACTGCAGTGGTGTCACCGACTGCACTAAGGTTGTGCGCGAAGAAATCAATCGCGGCGCAGATGTTATCAAGTTGAGGCAGGCGGGCGCACCCGCAAGTGATCCCAAAATTGACATGGTAGAAAGTGAGGATGAGATCAAGGCGGTGATAGATACTGCGCACAAACTGAATCGGCGCGTCGCCGTGCACGTCAACGGAAGCCCGGTATTTTTGCACATGGTAATTGCAGATGGTGTCGATACCGTCGAGCACGGTCCATTGGATGATAATGCCATCGCGATGATGAAGCAGCACGGCACTGCGTACACACCAACTCTGCTGGCTGCCAAATTAGTTGATTACCGTTTCAATGATGCGTCGATTGGCGTCGGCAAGGCGTACCGGAGTGGTGTACCGATAGTATATGGAACGGATTTGGGGATTATGGCAATCGCCCGAAGCCACGAGGAGTTTGGCTTGCTGGCAGCTGCTGGAATTCCTCCTGACCAGGTATTGCGCAGTGCAACCTTGAATGCTGCAACAGCGCTGGGACGTGCCGACAGTCTCGGTTCAATTGAGCCTGGAAAATTGGCTGACATCGTTGCAATGAAAGTGGATCCTCTGACCCATCTGGACAAACTTGGCGACGCCGCCGCCATATCCTTTGTCATGAAAGAAGGGCAGGTCTTCAAGGGTGGAAAATGACAATATGGAGTGAGACGGGCAAATAGAAACACCAAAGAGTGACCGTAAAGAATTGACAGCTAACTGCAAATGTTTAATAAGGAAAATCCCAATATGAATCTGCAACCTGAAACAAACCGTACTCCATTCTTTAAAATCAGCCTTGTTTCCTTGCTGGTCGGATTGGCGCTGTCACAAGCTGCAATTTCGGCAGAAACCACCCCCCAGATTATTGTGCTCAAAGCCGCTCATCTGTTTGATTCGGTTAGTGGAAAACTGGTTGATAACGGAGTGATCGTTGTCGAAGGGAATACGATCAAATCGATAGGCAATTCCAGAGATTTACCAGCGGGCGCGAAAATCATCGATCTGGGTGATGCGACACTACTACCAGGATTTATAGACGCCCACGTGCATTTCAGCACTCAAATGAGTGACGATTGGTACAAGGATTTTTACGACGGCATGATGCGCTTTCCCGCTGAACAGGCTTTATATGGTGCACATAACGCCAAGGTGACATTGGAAGCCGGCGTGACAACAGTAAGAGATCTCGGATCCACTGAATACATTGCTCTTGGACTGAGAAACGCGATCAATGCCGGGGTGATAACGGGACCGCGCATGCTGGTGTCGAATTACGCCATAGGTTCAACAGGTGGGCATGCTGATCAGGATCCAGTGCCACCTCAGACGATAGCGGTTGCAGGCCCCATCAAAGGCATCTGCAATGGTGCAGACCAGTGCCGCGAAGCTGTGCGCTATCAGATCAAATACGGTGCCGATGTGATCAAGTTTATGCCGTCTGGAGGCGTGCTGTCTTTGTCTGATCCGGTCGATAATTCGCAGTTAACCCAGGAAGAAATGAATGCCATTGTCTCTGAAGCTCACAAGTGGAACCGCAAAGTCGCAGCCCACTGCCACGGCGACACGGCAGCAAAAATGGCGATTCTGGCAGGCGTTGATTCTATTGAACATGGCACTTTTCTGAACGATGACACTCTGCTTGAAATGAAGAAAAAACATGTGTACCTGGTTCCGACTTTATCGCCCGCAGATTCGTTCAACGGGAAGATGGACGAATTACCTCCACCAATAGCAATCAAAGCCAAGGCAGCGGCAGCTCAAATCAAGATCATGTTTCAGCATGCAGTCAAAATCGGCACTCCGATTGCCATGGGAACCGATGCAGGCGTCGGCCCACATGGCGCCAATGCTCGCGAATTTGAGTTGATGGCAAACTACGGCATGACGCCCCAAGCAGCATTAATCGCTGGCACTGCAAGCGGCGCTGACCTGTTAGGAGTGGCCGATATTACCGGGACATTGAAGGTTGGGAAACGCGCCGACATTGTCGCAGTCAAGGGTAATCCGCTGACTGATATGTCGACCGTCCGCCATCCCATTCTGGTGATGAAAGATGGACAGATTTTTTCTATGCAGGCGTTCTAATCCCAAACTGGCGGAAATTTCAACATTCCGCTTTTTCTGACCGTTCCAACAGTTTTTTGACCGTCTTCGCACAGCCCTCCATAGCCCGGCCAAATTGAGATTGTCTCTTTTCCGACGTATGGCTTTTTTCTTATTCGGGCGGTTCGAATCTCCAATTTTTGCATACAAAATATGTTAATCAAAAGAATTCGAAAGGCAAATTACTGCAATTAAAGCAATAATATGCAAATATACTTATCAATTAATAACTAAAATGGAAAAGTTTGACAATATTTCTTGTTTAAACGTTGTATTTTGTATATTTCCACTGATTTTAGTTGCCATAGCACAATTTTAGAAAGTAAACACAATTTTCCTTAAATTATGTAATCTTTCGTTGTCTTTTGAATTTAATGTTGATTAAAGAATTTTAAAAATAAATCTACTTGGAGAGGTATGACATGTTTGTCCGAACACTAATAGCAGTTTCAATTGAATTAGCACTGGTCACGTTGAATGTGGCCTATGCGAATGATGCGCAACAAGTAACTGCGGGTGCTGACGTACCCGCCAATCAACAAGCTGCCCCTAATGCAATCACACCTGTCAGTACTCCCGAACAGAGCACTGCTGAAGCCCGTGCATCACAAGATTCGGCACCGCAGCAGGTCATTGTGACCGGGACCCGTGCCGGTTTGGCGCGTTCATTGGAAACCAAAAAGAATGCGGACGTGGTACTTGATTCCATTTCGGCGACCGAGTTAGGAAAATTTCCTGATGACGATGTGGCCGACTCGTTAAGTCACATTACGGGCGTGTCGATCGTTGATCGCTCCACGGGTGGCGAGGGAATGCACATCAACGTGCGCGGATTGGGCTCTGCCTACAACATCGTTACGCTGAACAACCGGATTTTGGCGACAGACGATGACGGTCGTGATTTTGCATTCGACGTACTGCCTTCCGATGTGATCTCGGGCGCAGATGTGTTGAAGTCGTCACAAGCCTCGGCGATCGAAGGCAGTATCGGTGGTACTGTGAATTTACGAACAGCGCGCCCGCTGGATACACCAGGCGAACACGCTGTGATTCGATTCGAGGGCGATCACAACGAGATGACAACGCTCAATGGCTCCAAACTAACTGGAGTCTATAGCAATACTTTCGATAACGATCATTTCGGCGTTATCGTCGGTGCCGTCATTTCGGAAAGCAAACTGCGCACCGACAGCATGGCCTATAACACCTACGATGCCAACAATCCTGGCACGTGGAATGGTCAGCCGGTGGTAGGTCCTTGCTGCATCGCTTTTGGTTCGATTTTTGATGATAAAAAACGCGACGCGTTGTCGTCAACCGTGCAATGGCGACCATCATCCGATTTCACTCTGACAGCGGATGCGCTGTATACCCATCTCAATGATCCACAGGTCGGCTATAACGAGGCCTACTATTCAGACTACGCTCCACCCGGCAATTTTTCTAACGTAACGGTCAAAAATGGGCTGATCACCGGCATGACGGTCAGCAATTTTGTGCCTGAAATCGCAAACATCACGCAAGACCGTCAAGTCAATACCTCGCTGATGGGTTTGAACGGCGTTTGGAAGGCGACACCAGATTTAAAAATTACCGGCGACCTGTATCAATCGCGCGCCAACAAACCCGAAGGCGGAACCGATACGTTTGTGGTCGCCGGGTTGGGCGGCAACGGTGGGAACAACACGTTGACCTGGCAGAACAATAATAATGCATTACCCAACATCTCCGTGGCGCTGCCCAACGGCACCGACTATGCACAACAACTGGCTGCCGGTCAGCTTGGTAATAATCTTTGGAACCCGCACTACATTGGTCTGAGTGGATACAGCATACGTGATACCGTAACCGGCGGAACTCTTGATGGTGCTTATCTGTTGCACGACAGTGTGTTTGAACGTATTGATTTTGGTGTTGGCGATACTTACCGGGTCAAATCGCGCAACGACATCAGCAATGACTGGACGAATGGCTCCAATCAATATTCGAACCTGTACGGCACCAACGTCACCTTTGGTTCGCTGGGTGCAAACGTCGTGTCACCGATGACGGTACCGAATTTCATGCAGGGCGCAGGGGGAAGTTTCCCAACCACCTTTGCCGCATTTAATGTCCCTAACTATCTGAATGCGTTGTTGAAGTTAAATGGCGCACCGAATACCCAACCTGGCATTGCGCCTGGCACTGTCTACAATTTTGCAAACACATTGCCGCAATTAAATGCAGTCAATTCATACAAGGTATCTGAGAGGACGCTGTCAGCCTATGCCGAGGCGGTTCTTGGCGGAGAAAGCTGGAACGGAAATGTCGGATTGCGCTTGATAAAAACCACGACAGTGGCGTCAACTGCGGTCGACAATATTCTGTCCGTGTACGACCCGACGCCGAATATTCCCACTTCCGCACCGCAAGTGACCTACAGCACGCCTGAACCCACCACCGCACTTGGCTCCTATGTAATTCCACTGCCATCGGCAAACTACAGTCTGTGGGTCACCAACGCGCTGCAGTTACGTTTGGGTGCGGCAGAAACCATTGCCAGACCGGCGCTAAATCAATTGGCACCGACAGTCACGGACGGAACGATTAACCGGGTGTATGAATTGTATTATGCCGGGAATGCAGCGCTGAAGCCGACCCGCGCGACACAGGCAGACGTGTCGCTGGAATGGTACTACCAGCCGAAATCGGCGCTGACAGCGGCACTGTTTGCAAAGAGAATACGCGACGACATCACAACCGAGACAACCAACGGTGTTGACATTGGTGTGGCGGGTCATTTGTATTCGATCCAGCAGCCGGCCAACGGCGCAACCGGAAAAGTCAATGGCATTGAATTGGGCTTTCAACACCTGTTTGACGATGGATTCGGCATCACCGGTCAATACACCAGAAACAGCACAATTCCCGGCATCACGCCTTACACGGCAGCGTTAGGTCTTCTGTATGAACAAGGGCCATACAGCGCCAATTTTGCAATAGATTACACGCCGCGCTACCTGTTGAATGAAACAACTGAAGTCAATGGCTGGTCGAGTTATGTTGACCCCTTTACCTGGGCGACGCTACAGGCTTCCTATGAGATCACCAAGCAGGTCAAATTGTTTGCGGAAGCGAAAAATTTGACGAATGCTGTTTACAGAACGGATCTGGGGCGTCCGGACGCTCAATATGGATACACGGCGTATGGTCGCAGTTTCAAGGCCGGAGTTACTGTGAAATTCTGACGGCGCGATTATTGGTCAATGTCTTGCGCGGGACAGGGAGAGCGACGTGGCAGGCAAATTCGATCAAGATGGATTGATGGAATTTGCATGCCGCGCCTGAAGTAGGCCGCTGCATGACTTGATTAGATCGAGATAGAAGATATGCCAAATCCTCAACCTGATCGCTTTGTTCGCTCATTTCTTAAAACACGGCATTTAGTATTGCTGGTTGAGCTTGGTCGATATGGTTCCATATTTCATGCCGCGAAAGCAGCACATCTGAGCCAATCGGCCGCGTCCAAATTGCTCAGCGAATTGGAACTCTCGTTGGGTGTTGCACTGTTTGAACGGCTGCCAAGAGGGGTGGTGCCGACTGGATTTGGTGAAATCCTGATTCGTCGAGCTCGTGCTGCGTTAGCCGAAATGGACGACGCACATCAGGAAATTATGGAGCTGCTCTCCGGCCTGAGCGGTCGGGTTGCCATTGGCACGGTAATGACGCCATCGATGACTCTGTTGCCTAAGGCAATCCAGCTTTTAAAAAGGCGCCATGCGCGCGTGCATGTGTCAATCGAGGTCAACTCCAGCAAGGCGCTGTTGGCGCAATTGCGTGTCGGCGAGCTTGACCTGGTAGTGGGTCGAATACTCGGCGCTCAATCCGCGGCCGAACTCAATTTCGAACCTCTTACCGACGAACCACACAGTCTGATTGTTCGGGCCGGACATCCTCTGGCTGGTAACAACAATCTGAAGTTGGAGAATCTGGTCAAGGAAGGCTGGATATTACCTCCCGCAGGTACTATTTTGCGTGACAGTCTGACTTCGCTGTTTCTGTCGCACGGTCTTGATCAGCCAAATGAAACATTGGAAGCGGTAGCGTTACCGATGATCGCGAATCTGCTGAGCGGAAGCAATATGCTGGTGGCTCTGCCTGAAGAGTTGGTCAGACCTTATGTGGATGCCCGAATTCTGACTGTACTGAAATTCGATCTCGGATTGCGCATGGAACTCTATGGGATCGTGACACGCAAATCTCATATGCTCTCGCCCGGTGCCCAAGCGATGCTATCGATATTGCGTGAAGTCGCCGCAAGTACTTATAAATTGCCTGCGATCTCTGGGGAAAGCCTCAGCTCGAATTGAGAACTATGGGTTCAAAAAACGGGTGCCGCATTTCAACGCGGACGCTCTGATCCGTCACGACTTTCTCGCTTTCAAACAGGCGTTGATGTAGTTTTTTTTAATCAAAAAAATAATTCAAAAAGCAGATAGTTCCTGCCAGATTTGGCCCAAAAAATCATAGATCGCTTGCACCTTTGTTTTGTCGAAAATGCGTAAGCTTAATAAGAAATCTCGATAAAAAAGAACGAGCTGTTAGTACAACATGGCAAAGTGCTGCCATCAATTATCGCGACACCCTGACCGTTAAATATAATCGGATTGCCGGACGTTCCGGAATGTGCAAATGTGACTGTCTCTGCATAGGTGCCTGCACCCACAAGAACTGTACTGCCAGCGGCAGTTACTACCGACGCTGCGTGGTTGATAGTCAGCCATGGTGATGCCTGGGTACCAGCATTCGTATCATTGCCGCTCTTTGCCACATAGTAGGTGGTCGCCTGAGATGCCAGCGAAACCATTGTCAACGTAATCAACGCCGCAACTTTGCAAAAGCTGTGATTGATTCCTGCCATGTTGTTCGTCATTTTCCGTATGTAATCAGACATGTAAAGCCTCCCTGTTTGTTTGTTTAATCTACCTAGTTCAATTTAAC
>Ga0207025_1123_pt1 | contig 12265 bp, 8 predicted proteins | sample Alteio_BWMinCont_45_FD_153261 | JGI IMG/M metagenome (GOLD analysis project Ga0207025, IMG submission 153261) | Enriched cells from forest soil in Barre Woods Harvard Forest LTER site, Petersham, Massachusetts, United States -... | ecosystem: Environmental > Terrestrial > Soil > Temperate forest >... | reverse complement strand
GCTGCCATAGTCGCGTTTGCACGAATCGACGGCTCAGGTAGTACATATAACTTTAGTGACTATTTAAGCCGGGTCAGCCCCATATGGAAAACCAGTTACGGAACAAATTTTTTAATTAAATGGCCCACCGAAGTTCAGCAAATAAAAGGAAGTATTGGCATTGCTGCGGCAGTCAAACAAACTTCTTATTCAATCTCTTATGTCGACTATAACTATGTCGTGCAAGAAAAACTCACCTATGTGCAACTTAAAAATACTGACGGCAATTTCGTCAATCCTACGCCAGCCAATTTCGAATCGGCTTTAAATCATAGCGCCTGGAAAACTCAAGGTAATTTTAATGATATGTTGACTGCGAAAGAAGGATCGAATAGCTGGCCAATCACAATGGGCACATTCATTATCATGCCGCGCGTGACATCGAATAACGATCAAACCATTGCTGCATTGAAGTTTTTTTCATGGGGATTCATGCAAGGCGATCGCTATGTCAATAACCTGGACTTTGTGCATTTGCCAGATTCGATTCAAGCCAAAATTTTTAGTCAAATGATGACTATTACTGATACCCACGGCAATCATTTAAATTGGTCGCCGATGTAATTTAATGACCTTCAAAATCGCACACGGTATACAAAGGCAATCCTTCTTTCTTTAGGATTGCCGAACCACCCAATTCAACCAAGTCGACGATAGCAGCGCCTTCAACAATATGGGCGCCATTTCTTTCTAATAGTTTTTTACCCGCCAGCATCGTTCCACCAGTCGCGATAAGATCATCGATTAACACAACCCGGTCACCTTTTTTACATGCATCGGTATGCATCTCAACCGTGGCGCTGCCATACTCCAATGTGTATTCCTCTGAGAAGGTCGTAAAAGGTAGTTTACCCTTCTTGCGTATTGGAACAAAACCTAAATTGAGTTCGTAGGCAACAACAGATCCGATAATAAATCCGCGCGCATCCATACCTGCAATCAAATCCAGATTGGCATCCATATAGCGATGTACAAACAAATCAATTAATACTCGAAACGTCTTTGGGTTTTGCAACAGCGGAGTTATGTCACGAAACATTACCCCATCCTGAGGCCAATTTGGCACTGTTCTGATATGACTCTTAATGTATTCCGACGGGTTGTACATTGTTCACTCCCTGAATATTACAAACCAGCTTTTTAGAATGGTAATCCGGCGCAACATTAACATAAATTTATAAAAAGATCAGGCATTACGACTCGTCGCCATCGCATCAAGCCAAACGGTGGGTTGCTATTGATACTGCTGATGGCGTCATTTCAAAAACTTAAATGCGCTACGTGAAGTGGCATGCTTAATTCTGTGTCGTTATATTCTCGACAATAAAAACCAAGCATGCACTAGATGAAGTAAAGGATATCTGCGAGTTTTACTAACGCTACTATAAAATTTAATTTCATTGGATCATGCCTTGCTGCACATCGCTGCGTGTTTTGCAATCAGTCGATCTTCAGCATTCATCGCCAACTTTTCTTCTGCAGTCAAACGTTTCCCGACAATTTCAACACGGGCGATTTCTTCTGGAGCTAAATCGTAGGCTAATTTTTCTTCAGCGGTCATCCGTTTTCCTTCAATTACAACTTGTTGAACGGGTGATTCGGCCACCGCGATTGCTGCAGTTTTTGCATTACCTGGATGTTGAAATGCCAGACTAATGGCGATAGCAGCGGTGAGCAATGCGACGCCCAAAATTAATTTCGACTGAGTTTCTGTTTGCGTTTGAGTTTGGGATTGATCAAGATTTAAGGTTTTCATTTTATTTCCCTCCTGGGGTTTTAAGTTGATGAACACACTTTAAACACATCAAAAAAGGGAAACCAGCGCAATGCGATGAAATAACAAAACAGCGGGACGAAATGATTAAAATATAAGCATTTCGGGAGAAATTCTGCTTAACGTTACTAAAAATGACCGGTAAATTTGGAGTTTTGACAAACTGCGTTTTATGGAGTCACCCGCAAGCCGAAGTCCATATTAATTTCAGACCAGGCCTCGCGTTCTTTTTCTAACCAGTAGCTTAATGTTGGATGCTGCACTAGCCACTCGCCTTTTATTTCCAGCTCAATCCTGTTTTTCATCTTAACTTTCACATCCGCCAGAGATAACTCCAACCGGGTGTGCATGAATAAAACCGCTAATCGTAATGCCAATACTGCTTTGGCAAAATCCACATCCTGCAATAACTCCTGAACTTTACGAAGATTCCCCTTTTGGCTCAGAATCAACTTACTCATATTACGTTGTTCGCGGGTTGTGAATCCCTGCATATCGGCATATTCAACCAAGTATGCGCCGTGCTTGTGATAACCCGTTTGCGAAACAACCAAACCGACTTCATGCAAATGTGCTGCCCAGATCAATTGCGTTGTATAGTTTTCAGAACTGGGTTTTAACTGGGTAAACATTACCTGTGCTAACTCTGCAACGAACTTCGCGCGACCTACATCTACATGAAATAATCCCGATACATTTTGCACAGCCTGTTCGCGCCTGTCATGTTGGGTCGCACGTAAATGCAAATCCCAAATGACACCCATACGCAGGCCAGCTTCGATGGTTTGTACCTGCGCTATGTTCAGTTCCTGCATTACACCAATCAGTATCGCCAACCCGCCAATCACCATCGCAGTACGTTCTGGTTTGATGCCGGCCAATTCAAGCTGAGCAATTTGACCTACTTCTATGCACAGATCCTTTAGGCTTTCTAAATTTTTCAAATTTAAACTGCCATCGCCGATTTTATTGCGCTCTAATACCTCCGCAATAGAGCGAACGCTACCGGAAGATCCGTACACTTGGGTCCAATTATTGGATTGATATGGTGGCGCTGCATCTTCAAAATGAGATCGCGCCGATAAGATCGAGGCTTCAAAACTTTCTTTCGTCATTCTCCCTTCAGGAAAAAATGACTGACTCTGTTTTACAGTGCCCACACTAAATGAACCCACTTTAAGAATTTCTTGACCGCGACCAAGAATAACTTCGGTAGAGCCACCACCGATATCGACCACAAGACGATTTTCTGCGGGATTTGCCAACACCTTTGCAACACCCATGTAAATTAATCGCCCCTCCTCTTCACCGGAAATAATTTCGATTGGGTGTCCAATCGCGTTTTCTAATTCAGGTAGAAATTGACTTGCATTTTTTGCGATACGCATGGTATTGGTTGCCACTACGCGTACGGCGTCCAGTGAATATTGATTCAAAATTAAACGGAAGCGCGAAAGAGCGGTAATGGCGTTTTGAATTGCAGCTGTTGTCAGATTACCTTCTGCATCTAGCCCCGCACCTAAGCGTAACGGTTCACGAGCACTTTTGATAATGCGCATTGCATCGCCGTCAAAACGACCAATGTGCATACGAAAACTATTTGATCCCAAATCGACTGCTGCGTACATGTCACTTCCTTCATTGCGTTTACATTGCTGCGGGTTGCATTACGAACCTTCCATCATACCCAATGCGCATGACAGTCGAATGACAGTCATTTTAAGAGAAAAAGCGATGTTGCAGAGATTCCAGGCCAGTAGATTGCAACACTAATTCCAATCTTTCTTTTGCGTGCTGACGTGGTAAATCTTTGTACGTCGCGATAATCAATTCGTTTTTCATGGAGTGCTCCCATCCGACCAGCTCGGTCACAGTCACTTGATAACCATGAGCTTCCAATTGCAAACACCGTAATACATTCGTTAATTGACTTCCGAATTCACGCGTGTGCAATGGATGCCGCCACAGTTCAGACAATGGATTCTGCCTGATTGCATTGCTTTTATTTTTCTTTAACGTTGCCGCCACTTCAGCCTGACAACATGGAACCAGAACAATATAACTGGCCTTTTTTTTCAAAGCAAAATCTATTGCGTCATCAGTCGCGGTATTACAGGCATGCAGTGCAGTCACAATATCTATCTGATCTGGAAGCGCGTCAGATGTAACGGATTGCGCGACCGACAAATTCAAAAAAGACATGCCGGAAAAACTCAGACGTGTTGCAAGCTCCTGCGATTTAGTCACCAACTCGTCGCGAGTCTCTATGCCATAAATATGAGAATGGTTTTGTTGGGTTTTAAAAAATAAATCATACAAAATAAAACCGAGATAGGATTTACCGGCACCATGATCCACTAACGTGATGTTTTCATGGTGCTGCTGCACAGCCTGCATCAATGGTTCAATAAACTGATAGAGATGATAAACCTGCTTCAACTTGCGCCGGCTATCCTGATTCATCTTCCCATCGCGAGTCAGTATATGCAATTCTTTCAGCAGCTCGATCGACTGCCCTGGCCGTATTTCATGCGCAGAATCAGACTTCTCAATTTGAGGATCCTTTGATATATTTTTTTTCATTTTCACTGCCATTTAAAATATCAACCAGATTATCTCAAATCCTGCGATTCAAACGGATAAAAAACAAAAAGGGCTTAGGTATTCACCTAAGCCCTTCGGTATTGGTAGGCCGTGCGGGATTCGAACCTGCGACCAACGGATTAAAAGTCCGCTGCTCTACCAGCTGAGCTAACGACCCAATGTTTTATTGAAAATAATTACGGCATGTGCAATTTGCTTTACTACTTTTAGCGCACAAAAAAATAAAAGGCTTAGATTTATAACTAAGCCTTTTATATACATCTTAGGTACATCAAAATATTCGTGGTAGGCCGTGCGGGATTCGAACCTGCGACCAACGGATTAAAAGTCCGCTGCTCTACCAGCTGAGCTAACGACCCGAAAGACCGCTATTATAGGGTAGCGTTACTGCGAGTGTCAAACAAAAACTGGCTTTGTTTTCTCTCTGTCGAAGAGAAAAACTCAAAAAATAACTTTTTATGAATATTGCTAAACAAGATGGCAGTGATTCGACGATTTATTTCAGCGCGTTTAAGCGGTCACCAGCTGTTTTTGCTGCGGCGGAATCAGGATACAAGGTTCGTAAATTCAACAGCCATTTTTTTGCTTGCGCTTTATCCTTTTGCTCGGAATAACAACTGGCGATGTTCAGCATAGCATCCGGTGCTTTAGGGCTATCAGGCGAAGCTTTCACCAGCGCCTGAAAAGTGGCGACAGCATTTTTGTAATCCTTCTGTGCGTAATAGGCGATCCCCAAAGAATATTGCGCATTCGGGACATAAATCGAATGCGTATAAACCTGAAGAAAAGAATTCAACGCATTAGCAGCGCCGGCATAATCGCCAGACTGAAATACGGATAGCGCAGTTTCATAACTTTTTTGCTCGTTCTGATCAACTTGCGCTTCTTTCCCATCCAGCACCACCTTTTGAGGTTCTAATTTGCGGATGCGATTATCGAGGTCAACATAAAAATCTTTTTGTCGACGTTCATTGTCGCTTACGTCATTACTTAAAACCTCAAGCTGACCACGCAATTTTGCAATCTCCTGACGTAGCGATTCGATCTGATTTAACTGATCGAGTATCGCCGTCTTCTCTGCTTTGGTCGCAAGCTGATCATCCACTTTGCTGTTCAACGCATCAAGTTTGCTGCTTAAATCGGAAATTGCTTTGCGTGCTTCATCGTCATTAAATAGCCCAGCGTGCGCCGGGCTAATCAATACACTAGTTGAAAGTACAGTGACCAGGATAAGAAAGAATCGCTTCATTCAGCTATACCAATCAATAAACGATATCAGCGCGACGATTTTCTGCCCATGCTGCTTCGTCGTGACCGGCTGCTTTTGGTTTTTCCTTACCTAAAGATACGGCTTCCATCTGACCGGCGGCAACACCTAAAGCTGACATTGATTTAGTTACAGCCAACGCACGCTTTTGTCCCAGAGCCAAGTTGTACTCGCGGCCACCGCGTTCATCCGTATTACCTTGAACGAGGATTTTACGAGCTGTGTGGGAAGACAAATATTTGGCATGAGCAGATACCAACGGATCAAATTCAGATTTGATTGCATAGCTATCAAAATCAAAATAAACGCTACGCTTTACCAACATACCTTTTGGATCATTCAGAGGATCAACTTCAGGAGCAACTACCGGTGCTACGACGCGATTTTCTACTACTGGTGCCGGTGCTGGTGGTGCTTCTGCTACCGGTGCCTTTACTTCTTCTTTTGGAGTGCTGCATGCACTCATTAATGCCGCCGCGGCCAACACCAATGCTAATTTTGTTGAAATACTGCTCATGATTTTTCCCTTCTAAAAATTAAAAAAATAAAAACTTGTTATTAACAAGTGTTCAACCATTTTATTACTTATTTTATTTCATGAACGGACCCCATGTAGGGTTACGAACATCACCTGCCTGTGTGGTTAATCGCTGTTTAGTTCGACCATCCACAGATACAACTCCCAAACTACCCCGTTGGTTAACTTCGGTAGCGTATACTATATATTTACTATTGGGGGCAAAACTCGGAGAATCATCATCTGACGTATCTGTTAAGCGTAATTCCTGATTACTTCCCAAATCAAGCGCATAGAGCTGAAACTTATTATCGCGGCGAGAAATATACGCCAATGTCTGGCCATCCGGCGAAATTCTGGGGGTAATATTGTAACCTCCTGTAAATGTCACCCTCTTGGCTTCGCCGCCCGACGCGTTCATGCGGTAAATCTGCGGTCCACCACTTCTGTCGCTAGTAAAATAAATCGACTGGCCATCCAAAGAATATTGCGGCTCAGTGTCTATGCCGCTGGTATTCGTCAGGCGCTGTAAATTGGTGCCATCCACATTAACGCTATAAATCTGGGTCAATCCATCTTTCGATAACGCTAATGCAATCTTGCTGCCGTCTGGTGACCAGGCCGGCGCCGAATTATTTCCTTTGTAATTTGCTATCAATGTCCGCTGCCCAGTCATCAAGTTTTGAGCATAGACCACAGGCTTCTTTAATTCAAATGATACATAAGCAACTTTAGTTCCATCTGGCGACCAAGAAGGAGAAATGATAGGTTCTTTAGAGCGAATGGCAACTTGGATGCCACTCCCATCTGCATCAGCAATCTCAAGCTGGTAGTTTGATCCATTTTTTGTTACATAAGCAATGCGTGTCGAAAATACACCGCGTATTCCAGTTAATTTTTCAAATACGGCGTCTGCGATTTTGTGTGCGGTCAGGCGGGTATATTGCGATGAGCCCGCTATAGCGAAGGCTAACAAGGTGCTCGACTTATTGGTGTCGTACAGTTTGTAACGAACATCAAAACGGCCGTCGTCCAATTTTTGCACACTCCCCACCAACAACGCGTCTGCTCCCTGCGATTTCCAGTCTGGCAAATTAACGGTGTCGGTTTCAGACGTAGATCCAAGCGTATTCAGGACCTTGAAATACCCGCTACCATTAAGGTCGGCTTTAATAATTTTACTGACCATTTCCGGAGCCAACTCTTCATTTGTAAAGCCCGAAATAGCGATAGGGATCTGGGTTGCGCCAACGCCATATGTTTCCACTTGCAATTGTGCTTGAGCTGAAAAACTTAAAAAAGCTCCGAGTAGCAATGTATTTCTTAAGTAACGTTTAAGTACGTTCATTCTTAATGTAGGCATTAATTTTTACTTTCGTTCAAATGAGCTGCGTAAGAAAAGTATCCAGGTACATTGCCAGATTTATCAGCCGGATATGGAACTGATTTAATGATTGCACGCTCAACGGCATCATCAAACAAAGGTACTCCAGACGATTTTGTTTTACGTGGTGAACCTCTTACAGAACCGTCTGGGAATAAATCAATTCTAAATTCTGCCGTCGGATCACCTGCAACATTATCTGGACCCACATAATTCATATTAGATTTAATTTTGGCAGCAATTTTACCAGCATAGCTGGGATCAACCCGATTATTGCCGGTTGATTTCACTGCATCCCCGGTACCACCAGGTCCGGCAACCTGACTAGCTAAGCGCTTGATATTATCCTCACGCTGTTTTTCTGCTTTTGCATCCAATTTTTTCTGTTCTGCAATTTTAGCCGCTTCTTGCTTTTTTTGCTCTTTTACTAAATCTTCCTGCCGCTTTTGTTCTTCTTGCTGCTCTTTGAGCTGTTTTTTAGCAGCTATTTCTTTTTCTTTAGCCCGTTCCAACGCTATTTCTGCGTCGTGTTCTTCCTGAATTTCTTCTGCAGAAGGTTTAGGTGGTGTTGGTTTTTCAACTTCAGGTTCGGGCGGAGGCGGAGGGGTAACGACAATCGGCACAGGTGCAGCTTCCCGGGTCGCCACATCCCAAATTTCTGCATCTACGCCGACTGGCGTTTTACTTTGCCAATGTATGCCTATCCACAAAAACAGAAATAGAAGTACATGCATAACACCGGCCAGAATAAGCGCAGTGTTTCTTCCCGGCTCTTTGGGAATTTGGTAATGCGATCTGGATTTTCGTTTCGTGTTATTGCTGTCGCTCATGCTCAAGGTGCTTTTAGTCAAATGAAAATGTATATTGTCCATCAATCGCGGTATCACTGCCAGCGCGGCCAATAATACTGAATCGGCGGGTCAATTGCCAGGTGAGTTTCAAGCCGTTACTTGCATCCGTCAAGCTTCGCTCAATCGAAAAAACAATATTCGGCGCGACGCGTTTGCCGACGGAAAACACCTGGTCGTTGGGCAAAGTAGTGCTATTCACCGTACCGGCCACCGTTTGAGCAGGCAATTGAGATTCAGGCGACGTATTGGTAGTGCCAAACGATAAATCTTCCAGGCCCAAACTATGTGCAATATTTCCTGGAACACTGCCACCGCTATCACTACCAAAAATCGCACCGGCTGCGCTCATCAGCAAAGTCGCCTCCGAACCCGCCATTTGATCCGAAGGACGCCCCAATACCATCCACGAAAGCTTATCCGGATCGGGCACATTCGGTTCCGAGATCAAGTGTACTTCGGGTTTGGCTACGGTACCCACTACCTCAACTCCGGCTTCTACAGGTAGTCCGCGTCGAATTGCGCGTATGTTTAAGCCAGGATTATCTATCGGCCCCTGGAAATTCAAAATTCCGCGGTCTATTGCCAATTGTTGTCCGTACCCTTCGTAATTTCCGCCAGCGGTCTGGATAGAACCGGTAGCCAGAAGAGTGCCGCCATTCTTACTGCGTATTCTGATATCACCATCCAAACGGGTATCAATACCGCGCCCAACGAATATAAAATTTTTGCCGGTACTTATACTAAAATCCAGGCTGGTTTGCAAACCACCAGATTTATCATTTGAGCGTTTATCATTTTTTTTCAACACAATGACATCTCCCGACAGTTTGGGCGAGGCTTGTTTGGGCACAGAAAAATATGCAGCATCTGCAATTAATTGCCCGGTTAAATTCCACGTTTTTTCCGATTCAGATAACTGTGCCTGCCCTGAAGCGACCAGCCAACTTTCTGGATTTTGCAAAAAGGGGAATTTTTGCCAATGCGTTGAAATAGAGCCCCGACCCGTCAGCAAATTTACCGAACCGGTAGACTCAACGTACCCCGTTTCATTCAACCAGCTTAAATCGTTCAGACCATCGTGCCTGGGTGGCCTTTTCATTGTTTGAGAAAATTTCAACGAATTCAAATTAAATTGATTATCGTCGATACTTGCGTCCAAGGTGCCATTAGGCAGCAAAATTCCCAACTCAGTAAATGCGATCTGCAATTCTTTTCCGCTGATTTTAGCCTGATAGTCGGGTCTGTCGATTGAGCCGTTTAACTGTGCCTGCGCATCCAACTCACCGTGCAGACTAATTCCAGATCCCAGCAATGGACTCATCCACCCTATGTTTTTAATTTGTAGCGTTGCCTGTCCATTGAACGGTGCATCGCGCTGTAGTTCCCAACCATGCTCCGTTTTATTCAACCCGCTCAGCAGACTTAGATCAATCAAACCAAGCTGATCACCCTGTGCATGCATGATAATTTTGAATTGCTGATGCAATAGCTGTGACATCGAATCTCCAAATGCATGGTCGCCAACACTGGCTGTCACCGTCACATTTTGCAAACCTAATGCAATGAGTTGACTGTGTTCCGCATCCTGCAAAGCCAAATCACCGCTAGTACGTTGAATTTGAATTTGTCCGGTGACTTGCTGTCCGACATCGAGCTGCCACGACGTGTCTAGTAATAATTTACCGCCTACCGGCAAATCTGCGCGCCACAATTTCAATACTCTGGCCACTGGAATGTCTGTAAATTGCCCACGGGTTTTTAATTGTCCGTGCGCCCAATCAATCTGCTCCACATGTAATCGTCCTAATTTCCCTTGCCAACTCGCCTCTCCCATTTGCACGGTTGAACTTGAAATCTGCAAACTAAATGGCGACTGCAATTGAAAATCTAACGGCCCCGACAGGTTCAATGCTGAAATATTTCCTGCCCAATGAACACCAGTCACGCCAGTCGGATTTGCCTCTCGCAAATCGCCCTGAGCCTGTAATGTAATTTGCTGATTCTGAGGCAAAATTGCCGTTAGCTGTATCGTGTGGCCATGGCGCGTTCCAGCCAGGTTAGCCTGCAGGTTCTCAATTTTTAAATTGCCGTCATCTGTTGAGTTTTTCGAATTTTTTTGCGGCGCGGTCGTGGTTAATCCTGCCAGCGTCAAGTTTCCTTCAATTTTTCCCTGCTCACCATCGGCAAGTGCAATATTTGCCTGCATATTGTCCAGATAAATAACGTTGGGAATCGCAAGCTGATTTGCTTTGAGCGTGAGATGGCCGCTGGGTTGCGCCGCATTACCCGACAAAACACCATCCGCAAAAATAGATCCTTGTAGCGATACGGACAAGATCTTCTCGAACGGGTGGCTTAACGCTGCCAGGTCAGGGATCGCAAGATTAATTTGCAATTGCTCGTGCCGGCTCAGATCCGGATGAGCGCCCAACTGCCAATCACCATGCGCAGCCAAATGGCTTTTCCCCCAATTCACATCCAATTTTTTAATTGAAAGCACATGATCTTGCTGCGCACTAAAGTCTGATTCACCACGCAAATCCATTCCCGCAAATTGCCCCGATAATTCGGATAATTGCGCATCAACGTGCCAACCTCGTTGCACCTGTCCAGTTAATTTGAAGCGGGATGCTATGTGACCGTCTGGAACGGCTATCCAACGCGCGGGATTAAAATTATGCGCTTCACCTTCCAATGTAAATTCTTGTTTGTCACGCAAACCGATCGAGCCGATTGCCGTTAATGTGGCATCGTTAGCGCTTAATTCCAATTGCTGTAGCTTCAGCCTCAACTGGTTATTCAGGCTAACTTCAGCATGTATTTTTGCGTTTAATGATGGGTTCAATTCCTGCAGATGTAACTCAATATTCAATTCCTGATTGTTGTTTTGTGCCTGAATTTTTCCACTCAACTTTGTCTTTTTCAAACGACTGTCGATCCGCAACAAATTGACATTGCTGATCACAAATTTTGCGCTCAAGTCCGGCAATGTCACCTGTGATTTTGTCGCCGCTGTGCTGGCGGCGAATATAAACTCGCCCGATCCGGTTGCAAGACCACCCTGCTCCAATTCGATTTTTGTCGCGTCCCAACTTATTTTATGTTCGGATAAAGTGATATCAGAATTGACCAGAACGGCAGGAATTCCACCCGAATTCCAGGTTGAAGGGGTGGAGTTTTTTACTAAAAAATGACCGCGCAAGATCGGAGATTTGGCATTTCCACTTGACTGCACATCCGCTTTTAATTGCAGGTTCGCTTTAGGCGCATCCTTGTAAAAAATGGCTGGATTCACTGATGTCAAATCCAGCTGCAACCGCTCGATGGGCAATATCGCAAACGGAGTCAGTACAGCCTGAATTTGTCCACCCGCGCTACTGTTTTGTTTTAACGATTTCGGTGTGTCCACCGTATCAAGTTGTGCCTGCACTTGCAATCTGGATAAATTTCCTGACAGCGAGCCATTGAGCTTAGTTTCAGGTAGCGTCACGCCATCCTGCTTGATCGCCAGGCCTGCCCAGTCGATTTGAGCCTGAATGTTAAAAGGCGCTTTAGTGGCAAGAGTACCTTTTAAGGCCGCGTTGCCCCAGGGAGTAACTCCAGAAAACTGCACCGCATAATTTGCATTATTGATCGACACGCTGGCTTTTAATGCAGAGAATTGCTGTGGGTGGCCGTGTGGCGCCTTTTCATCCAGAGTCGACAACTGAAACTGACGTATCTCCAATTGATCGGCATTTAGCAGCTTGATTAAATCGGGCAATTGCAAAGTTTTAGGTAAAGTGGCAGGTTGCCCGTCTCCATCTGCTACGGAAACATCCAAACTATT
>Ga0207025_1122_pt1 | contig 12391 bp, 6 predicted proteins | sample Alteio_BWMinCont_45_FD_153261 | JGI IMG/M metagenome (GOLD analysis project Ga0207025, IMG submission 153261) | Enriched cells from forest soil in Barre Woods Harvard Forest LTER site, Petersham, Massachusetts, United States -... | ecosystem: Environmental > Terrestrial > Soil > Temperate forest >... | reverse complement strand
CCAGCTATCGCTCATTAACCAACGTACCGGCACCGCATCCGGAACGAATTCAGTTAGCGCAATTATTTGCGCGCATCTCAGCGCTACTTACCCCCAACTGGCAAGCCAAAGGTGGCTCCATTTCATTCACGGTTGAACCGGTCACGCTGGAAATCATCGATGGCGGGCAATTGGAACAGGCTATCATCAATATCATTAAGAATGCCGAAGAAGCTACTGTAAACAAAGCTAACCAACTGGTCACAGTTCATGCACGTTTAACGCGCGGCAGCCGCTTACGCATCGAGATCAATGACAATGGCCCAGGCGTGCCGGATGACTTGATCCCGCACATATTCACTCCCTTCTTCACCACCAAAATCAAAGGAAGCGGCATAGGTTTAGCCATGGTCAGGCAGCTGGTTCACAGCAATGGCGGCACAGTGCGCTATGTCAAAATTGCCAACACCGGCGCCCGATTTATTCTGACGTTTTAAGGTTCAAATACAGCGTTTCATCACCTGAAATTCTCCGTTTATCGCATTCCACCTGCCTTTTTTTGCCAAATCACTAAAATCCTGCCAGTTCGTAGGGTGTAATAGCGCAGCGTATTACACCATCGCCGTTGAACCGTGAATGGTGTAATACGCTGCGCTATTACACCCTACGAAGAACACAAGTCATCAACAACTAAATGATGTTCAACCTTAGGGGAATGTATGTTTACTATCAATAAATCTTCACGAGCCGAATTATTTACCAAATTATTGCTGTGCTCCGCAGTCGCCGCCACGCTTCCGCTTCAATCCGTCTATGCAGAAGTATCTCAATCGTTAGTTCCCTATTCATTTGCCACCACGCCTGGCAGACTCCCTAAAAACGTCATTCCGACTGACTATGTCATTGCAGTCGTACCGGATGCCGGCAAATTTCAAATCAGCGGCACTGAAACCGTGTCGTTAGATTTCACAGAGGCGACCGATAAAATTCAGTTCAACTCCCTGAACCAAAAACTGGCCAAAGTGCTGTTTGATGGTAAGCCCAACCGGAATTTCCTGTGCCGGTGGTTGATCATGCTGTCGCAGTTTGAGCAAGGCGCGACGCAAAAATTCGGCGATCAACAAGGCGGCCAATCCACAACTGACTATGCCGCGCGGTGACTGCGCATTGAGAGTTGCTATCGCCGCCAGACCCATTAAGGATGCGATATAAATAACTATGCGCAGAAAGTTAAATGTCATATTTTTCGATTTTGCGATATAGAGCGGGGCGGCTGATACCGAGTGCTTTGGATGCCTTGCTGATATTGCCCTGCGCATTGCTTAATGCCGCCGCGATGGCTTCGCGTTCCAGTTCTTCGAGTCGAACATTGTCGGTGTTGACTGTACCTGTAGATGTCACGACAGGAGCAGAGGAAGCGGTAGACAAGCCAAAATCGTGAAATTCATAACCGGAGGCATAGTCAACATTCGGCCCAAGAATAATTGCACGTTCACAGGCCTGACGCAATTCTCTGACATTTCCCGGCCAGGGATATTGACATAAGCGCGTTAAGGCATGGTCAGTAATGGGACGCGCCGCGCGCTGATATTGCTGTTGGTAGTGATGCAGATAATGTTCCAGCAGCTCAGGTATATCCTCGGTGCGTTCACGTAAAGGAGACACCCGTATGACTATCGTGTTGAGGCGAAATAACAAGTCTGAACGGAACAGGTTGGGCTGGTACAGCTTTACCTCATCCAGATTGGTAGCGCTAACTATGCGCACATCAATCGCAACCGGCCGATCTGCTCCGAGCGGTGTGACTTCACGTTTTTCCAATACGGTTAATAATTTTGATTGCGCGCTTAACGACATGTTGCCGATTTCATCCAAAAACAGTGTGCCGCCACGTGCAGCCTGAAAGCGCCCAGCGCGTTCGCCTTGCGCACCGGTAAACGAACCTTTGCGATGACCAAACAATTCGCTTTCTAAGGTGGAGTCGGGTAGCGCCCCCATGTCTACCGACAAGAACGTATTACCCGAGCGATCCGACGCATCGTGTACCGCACGCGCCACCAGCTCTTTGCCGACGCCGTTTTCACCGAGGATCATCACGTTGGCGTTTGTGGGAGCGACGCTGGCGATCATGGTGCGTAAATCTGCCATGGTGCGGGAATTTCCGATCAGGCCGAAGTTGGATCCAGATTGAGTTGCTAGTGATCTGGTCGGCGCGCAGCGCCTGGTGAGTGCTGCCCGTATAGTCGAGATCAGATGTTCGTTATCCCAGGGCTTGGTAATGAAATCAGCAGCGCCGCGTTTTAGCGCGGAGACGGCCAGCGGTACATCGGCATACGCGGTCATCGCGATTACGGCGGGTGGGTTCGGCCGCTGCTGCAACTGATCTAATAGCGCAAGTCCTTCACTGCCGTCGATGCGTCCCGGCGTGAAATTCAAATCCAGTAGCACTACGTCAGGGTGTGCTTTGCTTAATAACGCAGTTAAGCCGGCAGGATCAGTCAGCGTGTGGACTGCGCCAAAACGACGTCGCAACAGCAATTGCGCGGCACAGGCGATATCTGCATCGTCGTCGATGATGAATATGGTGGCAGTGGGATTGGAGTAGGGCATGGTGCGTTGCATTCTACATGCGGCTTGTATACGCCGCAATTGCTTCCGGCACTGTTCGAAAGTGAACAAAGAATAGTGTTCGGAATCGGACAGTTTTGAACATCGTCATTCCTGCGTAGGCAGGAATCCAGTGGCGCGCAAGCGCCTTCACCTTCCCTGTGTTCCAGATCCAAAGCACTGGCGTGCACTGGATTCCTGCCTACGCAGGAATGGCGAATTTAAGATCGGAAATTTAATGTGCAAATAGCCATTTTTTAGATGCTTAAAAACGATGGAATGGATATTGCGTTGTAGCTGACATTACATTAATTCGGCATCGCATGAATCATCCCAAAACTCCTTACGCAATATCCGGTACCGCGATGGATATTGCTGTACCCAAAAGCTATCGCAGGCAAATCATTGCAGCAGGTAGCGCGACGCTGGCCGTGTTGGTAATGGTAATCGCGGCGTGGTATTGGATGCCGCGTGGCTTGCAGGTTGAAGCTGCCGAAGTTAGAACGGCAGTTGTAGCGCAGGGCATATTTTTAAATGACATGGTGGTACGTGCCAACGCCATTCCATTAAATTCGGTAATACTGGATGCGGTTGAATCGGGACGGGTGGAAGACGTGTTTGTGCGAGACGGCACTGTGGTGAATAAAGGTACGCCATTATTTCGATTGTCTAATCCGCAGCGTCAGATTGAATTATTGGCACGCCAATCAGATCAGGCTACCCAGATTTCAAATATTTCCAATTTACGTGCTGCGCTGGAAGTCAGTAAAACCGACCACGAGCGCCGATTGTCGGATTTGCAATTCAATGTGCAGCAGGAGGAAAAAAAATATGCCCGGAATAAAAAACTGGCGCAACAGGGTTTTATTTCAACGGCCGCATTGGAAGATTCTGAAGATATGCTGACACAGCAACATCATGCGCTGGATCAGGAGCAGGCGCGCACCGGCGAGGAAATGGAAATCAAACGAGCCGGAATTACGCAGATGGAGCAGGCCAACGCGCGGTTGGCATCAGGGTTAATGCTGTTAAATGCCAATATCGATGCGCTAACGGTACGTGCGCCGACCACAGGAAGACTAACCGACTTTCATCTGCAGGTAGGTGAAGCAGTGGCGCCGAACCAGCATATAGGTCGTATCGATGATCCGAATCGTTTTAAACTCTCTGCCGCGGTTGATGAATATTATTTGAATCGTGTCACAGTGGGACGACAAGGGAAGGCGCAGTTGAACGAGCAGAATTTTTCGGTTGAGGTCAGCCGGGTTTATCCGCAAATTGATAAGGGACAGTTCACCATCGAGATGATCTTCAATGCTGACCAGCCAGTTCAACTAAATCCCGGGCAAAGTCTAGATACGCAAATCACTTTGGGTGATCCAAAGCCGGCATTAATTTTACCCACCGCATCGTTTGTCAGTGATAGTGGCGGTGCGTGGGTGTTTGTATTGGGTGTGAACGGAAAAAATGCGGAGCGGCGCAATATTAAAATCGGGCGACGCAGCAATAGTCAGATAGAAATCGTAGAAGGATTAAAAGCCGGAGATAAAGTCATCGTTTCAAGTTACGCCGGATTTGGACAGGCAGTTCGTTTGCAATTAAATTAAGGGAGCACATCACATGATCAAACTAAAAGACCTCAACAAAGTGTATTCCACAGGAGAAGTCCGTACCACGGCGCTAAATGGCATTAATCTGGACATCGACGCCGGTGAATACGTGGCCATTACCGGACCATCGGGTTGCGGCAAGTCCACGCTGCTCGGATTATTGGGATTGCTGGATATTCCGGATTCCGGTGATTACTGGTTTGACGGACAGAACGTGGCGGGCTGGAGTGAATCGCAATTAAATCAGTTACGTCGCGGCCGTATCGGATTTATTTTTCAGAGTTTCAACCTGATCGAAGAGTTAAGTGTTTTTGAAAACGTGGAACTGGCTCTGGAATATGGAGATGTGCCAGCCCGCGAGCGCCGCGAGAAAGTTGCTGCGATGCTGGAAAAACTCGGCATCTCACATCGCGCCAAACATCGTCCGTCGCAACTTTCCGGCGGTCAGCAACAGCGCGTCGCCATCGCACGCGCGTTGGTCTCCGGCCCGGCAATTCTGCTGGCCGATGAACCTACCGGCAATCTGGATTCTGCGCACGGTGACGAAGTTATGCGACTGCTGCGCAAGATTAATTCAGAAGGCACCACTATCGTTATGGTTACTCATTCGCCTATGCACGCCGCACAGGCATCGCGTACGTTGCGCATGTTGGACGGTAGTATTCTGATTGATGCACAGATGGCTGCTTAAGGGTATCCCAATGAACCTGCGCGATTTTAAAATTGGTTGGCGTTTACTAATTAATGAACCGGCTTATTCCGCAATTGTCGTGTTCGGCATGGCGATCGGCTTTGCTGCCAGTATTTTATTGCTTGGCTATGTTCGATATTCATTCAACTTCGATAGCCAGGTTCCAGACAATAAAAACGTCTACGTCTTGCAGCATAAAGTCAATATTATGCCTACACCACAATGGATGGAATTTATGCCATTGCCCGTACGTAATGTGGCACTGGAAAGTGGCATGGCCAGCGCGGTATCGGTAGCGATCCCACTGCCGGCGACATTGAAAGCGCATGGACGTATCGTTCAAAGTGAACTGACCGCGGTTGATTCTGTATTTCAATCCATGTGGGGAATAACGGCAATCGAAGGTGATGTTCAATCGGCATTGACACGACCCGATGCGATTGCGCTGACGGTGAGTTTGGCGCAAAAATTATTTAGCGAAACGCATGTGGTCGGCAAGACATTGGAGATTGAAGGAAAACAATTTCAAGTCGTCGCGTTGTTAAATGATGCGCCGCCAAACACGACCTTACCTTACAGCGCACTGGTAGGAATTAATACCATGGTCATGACAGAACAGGATCGCAAAGCCCTGTTGGCGCAATGGCAGGGACTCGGCGGAAAAATCTATGTGCGATTGGGCCAGGGTGTCACTGCTGCGCAAATGACGCAAACCTTGCAAAGCGCATTTGATCATTCTCCGTGGAGCCAATTTCCGCCAGAAATGCTTCAACGCTTAGGCAAAATCAAGATAGTAGTAACGCGACTGGTCAGCTTGCGCGACGCTTACTTTGATATGGATGTCGCAAATAATTATCGCAGTGGACCGCGCGCCAGCAAGACTACCGTATTAGCGTTGGCCGGAATTGCATTATTAATTTTGATGCTGGCGGCCAGCAATTTTGTAAATTTGGCGACCACCAGAACCATACGCCGCAAGCGGGAAATCGCCATGCGTAAAGTATTGGGCGCAAAAACAGGACAGGTATTGAGTCAGTTTTTGGCGGAGGCAATTCTGGTTTCCATGATTGCGACCTGCCTCGGTTTATTGTCGGCGTGGCTGTTGTTGCCGGTATTCTCTGATTTGGTGGATCGCAATCTGAGTAATTTTCTGTCTCCGGTTTATGTTCTGATGATCCTGGGGTTGGGTGTTGTGGTTGGAATTATCTCGGGCTTATATCCAACCTGGGTTGCGTTAATGATCAAACCGGCGGCGGTGCTGTCTGGTCGTGGTAACTCAGATTCATCTGGTTCGTTAATCGTGCAACGCTGTCTGACGGTATTTCAATTTGCCATGGCCATGGCGTTGAGCGGCATTAGTATTGCTATCGCATGGCAAACTTCCTTTGCCACACAGCGTGATCCTGGATTTGACGCATCACAATTAGTCACCGTAAAAATTCCTCGTGAAGTGAATGATGCGGATCGCACCGCATTTTATGAACAGCTGTCGCATCTGCCAGACGTGCAGGGAATTACTGCGACACGAAAGGCCGTTGGTGAGCAGGGCGTAGACACGTCCACTGATTTTAAGGGGATTGGTGACAGCACCGTTGGTTCTGTCATTGAAAATGTTGCCGCCAATTTTTTTGACGTGTACGGATTAAAATCTTTGTCGGGTCGTCTGTTTGATTCTTCAGTCGAACGCGATGAAACTGCGGCTGTTGCTGTGATCAACAGCACTGCTGCCCTCGCTTATGGTTTTGCTTCTCCAGATGCAGCATTGGGTCAACTCATAGAACAAACTACCGGCGAGCGAAAAACCTGGAAAGTAATCGGCATCGCACCGAACATCCGATATCAAAATTTGCGTGAAGTGGTACAACCAATAGTGTATTTATTGGGCAGTACAAGTAATCGCACGTTGACTATTAAAACCAGCGGCGATGTGACGCAGCTTGAGCATGCTATCGAAACACTTTGGCAAAGCAAATTTCCGATTTTTCCATTAGAAATACGACGTGCACAACGCGTTTTTGCTGAGAACTATGCTGAAGATTTACGCCTGGCAAAAATGGTTGGATTGGCCAGCCTGATTGCATTGGGATTAGCTGCATTTGGACTCTATGCTTTGTCTGCCATCAGCTTGCAGCGTCGTCGCCGTGAGATTGTTTTACGTAAGCTGTATGGCGCATCTCATCTGAAAATAGCAAGGCTGGTGGCACGTAATTTTGCCGGATTGATTGCGATCGGCTCGCTGGTCGGATTGCCGATAGCTGGCGTTGCGACTGCACAGTACATGTCCGGTTTTGTGGAGCGTGCGCCAATTGGACTTTGGCCGTTGGTCGCGGCATTTTTGTTGGTACTGCTAGTCGCACTGTCTGCCACTTTGCGACACACCTTGATCGCCATGCGGATAAAACCTGCGCTTGCGTTAGCCAATTAGAGAAAATAATAATGATTAATCTGCGTGACTTCAGAATCGGCTGGCGTTTGTTGATCGGCGAGCCGGTATATTCAGCGGTGGTGATTGCCGGATTGGCACTGGGATTTGCAGCATGTTTTTTGCTGCTGGGTTATGTGCGTTACTCGTTTTCGTATGATGCACAGGTGCCGGATGTGGATCGGGTTTATCAGATCAAACAGCGTTTGGATGGATCACCGGCATGGGAAAAGAGCATGGCACTTCCGTTTGAGCAAGTCGTGAGCAATAGCGGCTTAACTGAAGAAAGTAGTTTTGCCTATGAAATCGACGCGGTGACACGTTACGAGAATAAACTGCATGAAATTCAGTTGATCGTAGTTGAACCGGGCTTTAAAGAAATATTTAATGTTCAGGCATTGGAAGGTGATGTGCAAGCCAGTCTAGTCCAACCGGATGCGATTGCAATTACGGTGAGTGCCGCACAAAAAATATTCGGCGAAGTACACGCGCTGCATAAAATAGTTGATATAGCCGGGTCAGGATTTCAAGTGACCGCCATTCTGCCGGATCCGCCATCGAATAGTAATCGGCGCTATGAGGCTTTGGTTGGGTCGCACACGTTGGCCTGGCCACAAGCAGTGCGTGACAGCCTGATCAAAAACTGGAACATGCTTAGCTGCTCGATTTATGTAAAGCTGCCCAAAAATGAGGTGCCAAGGGAGCTGGAAAAAATCCTTCAGACCACCAATGACCAATTTAGTCGCTACAGCCACAAAGCGAATTTGAAATCCAATCAAAATTTGACTGATCCGGATTTATACAACATCAAATTGGAGCCATTAGCTGATATCTATTTTGATGAATCGTTGGTCGATCATGGAAATAAAAAACTTGTGATTGGGCTGGCTATTATTGCGATGCTGATTTTGTTAATTGCAGCATGCAATTACATGAATCTGGCCATCGTCAGAACGATACGACGTCAAAAAGAAATCGGGCTGCATAAGGTGTTAGGCGCAAGCAGGGCGCATATCGTGCGGCGCTTTGTCGCTGAGTCTGTCCTGGTGTCACTGATCGCAACCGGATTAGGGATACTGCTGGCCTGGTTGTTGCTGCCGTGGTTCTCTGAGCTGATGTCGCATCATCTTGAAAATATCATGACTCTGCAAAACTGTGGATTTGCCGTATTGATTGGCCTTTGCATCGGACTGATAACTGGCGCTTATCCGGCTTGGATTGCTTTGCGTATTAATGCTGGTGCAAGCCTGGCGGGCAGAGGCAACGTTGAAACGCAAGGCGGATTGTGGTTGCGTCGTGCGTTGACGGTGATGCAGTTCTCAATCGCCATGGGATTGGCCGGATTAACTATTGCCATACTTTGGCAAACCAATTTTGCCAGCCATATCAACCCTGGTTATGATTCGAGCAAATTATTTATGCTCGAGGTGTACGCTGATTTTGGCGATTTTGAAAACCCGGACAACCCGAATAGCCTGGCGAAATTCACATTTTATAAAAAATTATCAGAACTGCCGGGTGTGGTCGGCGTCGCTGCGTCGTTAAATGCTCCGGGTAGCAATAGCAATCGCACGTTCTTTGAAGCCAGGCTAGAGTCCGGGCAAAGCATGCAGTTGTCACGTCAATTCGTCACCAACAATTTTTTTGAAGTCTATCGATTGCAGGCCCGCTCCGGCCGCCTGTTCGATCCACATATTGATTTATCAGATAACAAATCCATCGTCATACTAAATTGGACCGCTGCGCAGGCCCTGGGTTTTGTTTCGCCGGAAGCTGCCATTGGCAAGTCGATTGCAACCAAGAATGGCCCGCTAACAATTATCGGCGTTGCACCTGATATTTTGCAGAGAAGCATGCGCGAAACACTTCAGCCGACCATTTACTTTCGTTTTGACCGCAGTCCGGGATCCACTCCGTGGCTGACTGTTCGAACCAGCGGCGATATAGCTACTGTGGAAAAGGAAATAGAAAGTATTTGGCATAAATCTTTTCCGACTAAAACACTGACTATGCACAGCGTGCAGGAAGCAATCGCAGCCACGTATGCAGAAGATATACGCTACGCCAAACTGCTGGGAGCATCTAGCGGATTAGCGATTGCGATCGCTGCTTTTGGTATTTACGTTTTGTCTGCCTACAGCGTGCAACGTCGCACCCGTGAAATTGTGCTGCGCAAATTGTATGGTGCCAGCAAAGGGGTAATAGCAAAATTGCTGGCGCGTGAATTCGGTAGTCTGATTGCGATCAGCGCGTTGATCGGCTTGCCGATTGCTTATGTGGCAAGTGCTAAATATTTGGCCGAATTCGTTGCGCGGGCGCCTATGGGGCTGTGGCCGCTAATTTGTGCATTGATGGTTGCGACCATTATCGCTTTCCTGGCGGTGTTGCGACATGCAATTCTGGCCATTCGGATTTCTCCTGTGATTGCGTTGCGCTAACTTCGCATCGTGCGCGTATTGAGAATTTAAAAATTACGCAGAAATAAAAAAAGGGCACATAAAGTGCCCTCAAAACTTTACCACTAAAACTATACCGCGCCAGCAGAAGGTTTAGTACCGCGCATCATATGAGCAAGCTTGATAATCTGTCTAACTAACCAGCGTACCAGTAATAATGTCATCAACGCTTCGAACATGGTTAAGAAGAAAGCGAAAACGATATTCATGCGAGTTGAGCGGGTATTTAATTTATTAAATAAACGGTCACGTGAAATTTCTATGCTGTCGTAGAAAGTCGGTACGACCAGCAGAGTCAAAATCGTGGAAGTGATCGTTCCACCGATAATCGCGATAGCCAATGGTCGGTAAAACTCGCTGCCTTCGCCCATCCCAATTGCAACCGGCAGCATCCCGGCGATCAACGCGAATGTCGTCATCAAAATTGGGCGTAAGCGTTTGCGTCCGGCATACATTAACGACTCTTCACGGTCATGGCCTTCAGCTTCATGTTTGCGGGCACAATCCAGCAGCAGAATCGCGTTTTTAGCGACCAGTCCCATCAGCATGATGATACCGATCAGGCTCATCAAATTGATCGTGCCGCCGGTAATCAGCAGGGCAAGCACGACACCGATCAGGCTCAATGGTAACGACATCATCACGGCAACCGGTGCGGTGAACGAGCCGAATTGCATTACCAGAATCAGATACATCAAGCCGATACCCATGACCAGTGCGATGACCATTTCAGTAAACAATTCCTGTTGCTCACGTGCCGCACCGCCTAATTCAATGCCGAAACCATCGGGGAAATCGATAGACTTGGCCAGCTTGATGGCGTCGGAAGTGACTTCTCCGGCTGAACGCCCTTGCACGTTGCAAGACACGTTAACCATGCGTTTTCCATCGTTATGTTCAATTTTTGCCGGGCCTTTGCTCATCTTGATGGAGGCAATCTGATCTAACGGCACCATGGTATTCGTGCCGGGAACGGAGATAGGCAGGTGCTCGATATTTTCTGCATTCAGGCGATCGCTTGGTTGCAGACGAACTGCCACGTCGCGCGCCAATCCGGTTGGATCTATCCAGTCACCGACTTCAACGCCGGCAAAGGCAACACGTAAATCTTGCGCTGCGTCCGCTACTGAAATACCCAAAGAATTTGCCAAACCGCGATTGAGTTCAATCTGTAATTCATCTTTCGGTTCCTGTTCAGACAAGCCGACATCAACTGCACCGGGGATATTGCGCATCTGTGCCATGTAGTCATTGGTGATCTGGGTCAACTTGGCGGAATCGGTTCCATAGAATTTGAGCTGTACCGGTTTTTGTCCGCCGTTATTCACATCATCCTGAATCACATATTCGGCACCGACCAGACGTGTCATGAGTACGCGCATATCAACCGCGATTTGTTTTGCCGAGCGTTTGCGTTTGGTGCTCTTGCCGATGTCAACACTAATCCTGCCGCCCGACGCATTGATGGTGCTGTTCGTGGCGACTACTTCCGGCATGGTGCGCACTAATTCAGCCGCTTTTTCGACTTTTAAGCGGTTGTATTCCAAACTGGAACTGGATGGAGTACGCACATTAATGTTTATCTGACCGAAATCCATCGCCGGTAAAAATTCGCTGCCGCCCAATGTCGCCTGTAATGCGATCGCGCCTACCAGACTCAGTACAGCGATGATGGCCATCGACCTGCGATGGTGCAGAGCCCAGGCAATCACGCGACCATAGCGATCAGCCTGATGATCAAACCAGTGATTAAATTTGGACAGTAATAAACTGATGCCTTGTTTGGCTTTCAGATGTTGTCCCACCGGATCACCCCAATAGGCAGACAACATTGGATCCAGTGTGAAGGAAATAAACAGGCTGACAAATACCGACGTGGCAACGGTCAGTGCGAATGGTCTGAACCATTCACCGGCTTCGCCCTGCATAAACGCAACAGGAATAAACACGGCGATGATGGACATAGTAGTTGACGCTACCGCCATGCCGATTTCACGGGTACCTTCAATGGCAGCGGTGCGACGGTCTTTGCCCATTTCCATATGCCGCACAATATTTTCCCGCACCACGATCGCATCGTCGATCAATACCCCGATCGCCAGTGAAAGCCCCAGCAAGGTCATAAAATTTAAGGTGAAGCCGCAAGCCCATACTGCGATAAACGCGGCGATGGCGGAAGTCGGCAAACTTAATGCAGTAATCAGGGTCGAGCGCCATGAATTCAGGAAGACAAACACTACAAAAATGGTCAGTACCGCGCCGACCATCAGCGAATCCGTCACGTTATCCAAATTGTTCTGTGCGTCTTTGCCGCCGTCGTAGGTGACTTCCATTTTTGTGCCGACAGGTAAGGTCTTGTTGGTTTCGTCGACAAAATCACGGATCTTTTTTGCAATCGATACGGTACTGGCATTGTGGGCTTTGGATATATCGATATTGATATTCGGATGTCCATTGCGTACCGCGACGCTGCTGACTTCGGCATAACTGTCGGCAATCGTCGCGACCTGTGCCAGACGTACCAGCTGATCGCCATTGTGTTTGACAATGATCTGTTGAAACTCTGCTGGGGTTTCGATACGTCCTACTAACCGTATGCTTTTTTCATTTAACTCATCACGTACCT
>Ga0207025_1046_pt3 | contig 12395 bp, 7 predicted proteins | sample Alteio_BWMinCont_45_FD_153261 | JGI IMG/M metagenome (GOLD analysis project Ga0207025, IMG submission 153261) | Enriched cells from forest soil in Barre Woods Harvard Forest LTER site, Petersham, Massachusetts, United States -... | ecosystem: Environmental > Terrestrial > Soil > Temperate forest >... | reverse complement strand
GTTGTTACCGGATTCAGAGACCGACGAAGTGCCGACATTTACGCTGCACTGACTGTTCTGCAAGGTTCCCGCAGCTCCCGGAGTCATCGGACCCAGCCAGATCGTTCCGTCATCATTAAGCAGGTACAGGCTGTTTGCGGAGCGAATGTACCGGACGTAGCAGGCATTGGTACCCGACCCAGTGGGACTGAACAGGGCGTAGGCGGTATTCAAGTAGGCGAAGCCGTTCGTATCCGAGTACACGAAGCTGAACGTTTGCGGACCTGAGCCGCTGCCACTGGCGGGTGTCACGGAAACGACCGAGGGCGGTTGGCTGACGCCTGCGGGTACCGACCAACTGCCCATGACCTGCCAACCGCTGGTCAAGCCCCCGTTATCGTCCGCCTTCATGAAGGTGGTCTGCGTGCCCGCGAAGGAAGAGGTGAAGGTGATGGCCAGGTTCGCCGTTAGGTTGTTGCCGGACCCAGAGACCGACGAACTGCCAACGTTGACGCTGCACTGACTGTTCTGCAAAGTTCCCGCAGCTCCGGGAGTCATCGGCCCGAGCCAGATCGTTCCGTCATCGTTAAGCAGATACAAGCTGTTTGCAGAGCGAATGTACCGGACGTAGCAGGCATTGGTACCCGCCCCAGTGAGACTGAAGAGCGCGTAGGCGGTATTCAAGTAGGCGAAGCCGTTCGTATCCGAGTACACGAAGCTGAACGTTTGCGGACCTGAGCCGCTGCCGCTGGCGGGCGTCACGGAAACGACCGAGGGTGGTTGGCTGACGGCTGTGGGTACCGACCAACTGCCCTTGGCCTGCCAACCGCTGGTCAAGCCCACGTTGTCGTCCGCCTTCATGAAGGTGGTCTGCGTGCCCGCGAAGGAAGAGGTGAAGGTGATGGCCAGGTTCGTCGTCAGGTTGTTACCGGATTCAGAGACCGACGAAGTGCCGACATTTACGCTGCACTGACTGTTCTGCAAGGTTCCCGCAGCTCCCGGAGTCATCGGACCCAGCCAGATCGTTCCGTCATCATTAAGCAGGTACAGGCTGTTTGCAGAGCGAATGTACCGGAGGTAGCAGGCATTGGTACCCGACCCAGTGGGACTGAACAGGGCGTAGGCGGTACTCAAGTAGGCGAAGCCATTCGTATCCGAGTACGCGAAGCTGAACGTCTGAGGACCTGAGCCGCTGCCGCTGCTGGGCGTCGCCGAGACGACCGAAGGAGGTTGAGTGCTGGCTGAGCCGCCCACAAACGTGGCGATTTCCATTGCGTAATTTTCCGCCATGCTCGCAGTGACGGAGGCCTGATAGGATCCGGTAGCCGACACGATCAGGTCCAAGGAGCAAACCGTCGCTCCTCCCGAATTGGTTTGGGACTCAATCGTCCATCCACTTCCAGGAACTGAACAGATGAGGTTAGAGTTCTCGGTGGCAGCCCAGGAGAATAGATATTCATTGGCTGCCGTTGTGGTGACTGCGGTCGAGGACCAAGACGGCGTTGCCGTTAACGATTCGTTGTATGCCGCTTGATCGAGAGGCGCTGCGGAGTCCAGTCCTGCAACCTCCGCCACAGCGACCAACAAATAAGTACTGCCGCCACTAAAATTCAGCGTGAACGAGTCGGCGCCTCCCGCAGTGTACGCGTAGTAGAAGTTGTTGTAAGTCGGGCTGCCGGAGACGTTGTGATAGATCGAGGTTGGCAGGCCTCGCTTGAACGTATCTCCCGAGCCATCCGTGACACTGCTCACATCGAGCGGCCAGAAGCTCACGCCTACGATGAGTGTGTGTCCTACCGCGGTGGGCTGCGGAAGCGCCAACGTGACCGTTCCTGAGGAAGAGGGCTGAAGACTAAAGGTGGCTTCCTGAATCAGCGAGATGCTTGAAGGCGTCACCGAAAAGCCGCCCTTCAACGTGCCATTCGAATTGTCGGGATTGGTCACGGTAACATCCCGTGCTCCCAGGCTAGCCGTGGCGCGAATGGAAACCTGGGCTGTGAGTTGCGAAGTTGAGTTGAACGCACACGAGTTCACAGTCGTCCCCGCTCCAAAGCTACACGCTGCACCATTTTGAAAATTGCTCCCATTGATGGTCACGGTAATCAGCTGGCCTTGACCACCGCTGCTGGGGCTCAGAGAACTCACACTGGGAGGCGGATTCACTAAGAAGCCACCAACCAAGGTGCCGCTCTGTGAATCAGGATTGACCACTGTCACGTCGTGCGGGCCGAGCGGTGCGCCTGGATTAATTGTCAGAATCGCAATCAACTGGCTCGGGGAGTTGAAGGTACAAGAACTGTTAATTCCAGAACCAAAGCCACATGCTGCTCCGCTTTGAAAATTGCTCCCGTTGATAGCAACACTTACCGTTGCCCCCTGCGTGCCGCTGCTTGGATTAATTGACGCCACCTGCGGCGGTGGAGGATGAGCGACCGTTGCTGTAATAAAAAGCGTTTGGCTTGCCGTCGATCCCGAATTGTCCGTCACCGTCAAGGTCACGGTATATGTTCCGGCGGACGTATACGTATGGTTGGGGCTCGGTTGCGTCGAGAGTTGCCCGTCACCAAAATCCCACGAATAAGCGACCACCGTTCCGTCTGGATCTGAGCTTCCTGTTCCAGAGAACGCGATGCTCAAAGGAATAGGGCCGCTCGTGGGTTGTGCGGTTGCGACGGCTTTCGGCGGCAGATCGGAAGTAAGCTGGATAATTTGCGCGACCGATGGAACTCCATTGCCGTTGAGGATAAACAACATGTAGGGACCTGGGGGAGCCAGATTTCCATTCGCAGGAGCCGTAACGTTGAGAGTTCCCGAACCTAGGGTGAAACTCAACGGATTAATACGCTGATCCTGGTTGAATGAGTGCGTAACTGAGCTCAACCGAATCAGATTAACTTGTGCAATGCTCGCGGAGTCCGGCGTGGTAAGAGAGAAAGTTTGTCCATAAGAGATCGTCGTCGGGCCACTCGAGATCGTAGGACGCGCTCCATTGAATAGATAGGGCGGAGAGAAAATCTCCGCGGTCGCTCCGCTTACATCTCCTCCTGCAGAAAGAACCCGCCCGTCCGGCAACAACACCGCAGTGGAGTGATAGCCCCGATACTGCGTAATGCTCGCCATCGGCGTGAAAGTTTCCGTGGCGGGGTCCCACATTTCGGTGAGATAAACAGGTGCGGATGCGTTGTCAAATCCTGATCCGCTGCTGCCTCCCGTGATTAAAACCTTTCCATCGGCGAGTATCGTTCCATTCAGTTGTCGACGGGCTGTAGCCATCGATCCCACATATCTCCATGCTGGCGAGGCCGCATTCAGATCGATTACTTCTGCAGTGGCGGTCGGCGGATCAGAGCCGCCCACCGTAAGGACCTTCCCCGGTGCATACATAACTGCGGTGTCGTAATCGCGAGAATTGAAATTTAGGTCGGCAACCGCGGTCCAGCTCCCCGTTCCCGAAGTATCCAGATAGCGGGACGGGGAGTCCGGTGTGGCGTAGAATACTTTTCCATTCGGCGCCTGGAACATCCGCGGATATAAACTTAGGGCAAGTTGAGCTGTCGTAAGGTCCCGCCATGATTGCTGAGCCGCTTGCCAGACTTGGGGGAGGGTATTCACTCCAGCCGAACTACTCATGTCGCCGGAGGTCACTAGGACATCTCCGTTAGACAGCGTTGTATTTGTCGGATACCAGCGTGCGGCGTTCATGTCGGATACGCGTGTCCACGTGTTTGACACCGGATCGTAAAGACTCGCGTTGGGCACGCCATCGAAGTCGCCAAGGTTACCGCCAGTCACCAGTATTCGGTTATCCGCAAGAAAGGAGTGCCCCGCGCAAAACACCTGGTAACCCGGAAGTGGTGTCGGGGTAACTGTGCCCGTAGCTGGATCCCAGATTTGCGGGTTCAAGGATGCACCCTGAAGAGCCCAGAAAAGCACTTTGCCGCTGGGCAGTACCATCACGTGTATCGGCTCGTAGTTCGTGCTGAAGACCGAAGACCACTGCCCTGCGGTCGCGGGGCCGTTTTGAGCACTTAGTGCAATGGAAAAATAGACGACGATTGTAATTACTGAGACGAACCGGAGAACTGAGCTACAGCCTGTGCAGAAAGCTGCGCCGGCGCGGAAGCGAAAACATTGTGGTAGTGACATCTGAGATTACTCGGGTGTGAGAAGGAACATTCGAATGGGAGAGGAATGATGGACTTGGGCCCCTGTGCGGTTTTGTCCAGGCATGTTCATGACGTTACCGATGGCTATGATCTGACCCTGGTCGTTAACTCCGAAGCCACCTTCCAGAACCACCGGAAAATTCTTTGACACGAGAGCGTTGAGGTCTTGAATGCCAGCAGTCCTGCTCCACAGGAAGCCACGCACGTTGACCTTGTCACCGGAAGTTCCAACTACGTCTCCGCCTTTGTTGATCGCAAGGGCCTCGGTCTCACTCATTCCGGCTAGGGCACCTAAGTCGTGCATCCCTTGCGAGCGTGTCCAAATGAAGGCGCGGCTTCCGTAGAGCCCGACGGACGCGCCAACAACTTCGCCAGCATCATTGATTGCATTCGCCGCGCTGCTTGCATCGTTGGGCAAAACTCCGAGATCCTCTATTCCTCCACTTGAACTCCAGAGAACGGCATGTCGGATTTGCGAGGTCCCGGAGGTACCTACAACATCACCAAGGTTATTAACGCCGAGCGCTTCGGTATAAGTCGCTCCCGGTAGCGGAACTAACTCCCGCATACCTCCGCCTTCGGTCCAAATGAAGGCACGAATGCCCCGCGGTCCACTTGAGGATCCGACAACCCCTCCCGCGTCGTTTATCGCGTAAGCCTTGCTGCCGAAGTCTCCCGCTAGAAGTCCCAAATCTTGAATTCCGCCCTGTCGCGTCCATATAAATGCGTGTAGCGATGTCTGGGTGTTTGAGAAACCAACGACTTGCCCGTGAGTGTTGATCGAGACCGCCCGGCTATCTTCGCCGCCCGGCAGCGCACGAATGTCTTCAGTGTTGCGGTCTGGCGTCCAAACAAACGCGTGAGTGCCCGACCCGTGGAGAGATCCGGAACGTCCCGCCACCCCCCCGCTATTACTCAGCCCTCGCGCAATTCCGCTTCCGCCTGGAAGTGTTCCGAGTTCGACCCACTTGTAGCCGCCAGCGGCGAGTGTTCGATCGGCTGTTAGGTGGCTAGCAATCGCCAACACGCAAGCAATGAGCTGCCACTTAGAAGGGCGGTAGGTGGGCATGAGCTCTACCTTTAGCGCTGTATTTTCCTGGGAGTCTTGTCCGGAAACCACCATCAGGCGATTCCGTTTTGAGGATGGGATATTCCGGTATGAAATACGGGGTGACAATAGGTGAGAGGCCCGACTGCTTTGAGGGTTTTTGCCGTAGGTTTCTGGTTTCTGGGGGCTTGGGATTTTGTAGACCCTAAACTCCTAAAAGACGTACCCGACGGGGCTCCTCTTCCGGCATTCGCCGTCCCGCCGCCGCACCACAAGGGCACAAAATTGCGTTTTGTTAAACAAGTGCCAAAATTGCATGCGAGGCGTACAGTTCAGACGGTATAATCCGACCCGCGTGGGATAGATCCGTCCGATGAGCCCTGATTGCGCTGGTGCACCTGTTCAGTTCGGCCGAAGGTTCCGCTGGTGGATCCTTCCTTGTTTCTTCGTGCTAATTTCGAGCTCTGCCTTTTCACAAAAGCCCGCCCCATCCCCTCAGATTGCGGACGCGCAAAGGCTGCAAACGGCTAAAGAGACCAATGATCGCATTGCTCTACTAGCGCTCTCGGCATCCGCAAGGCAGGGAGATTACGTAATCGGCGGCGGCGATCTGTTAGGAATCGAAGTTTTTGACGTGCCCGAACTGTCGCGTGACGTGCGCGTAAACGAGTCCGGATTTATAGCCATCCCCTTGATTCCGGCCAAGATACAGGCTGGGGGACTCACTCCGTTCCAGTTTCAAGATAAGCTCGCCGAATTGCTGCAGGCCAATGGGTTGGTAACGAATCCGCGGATCACCGTCACGGTTAAAGAGCAGCATAGCGAGCCCATCACCGTGATCGGTGCTGTCAAAATGCCAGTCACGATACAAGCCGTACACCAGATGAACTTGCTGCAAGTGCTTTCGCAGGCAGGTGGTATTGCCGATGATGCCGGAAGCAAGGTGCTGATCACGCGAGCCCCGCGTTTGCCCGTGGCGGATAAAACATCAGCCGATACGCCCGAGACTGCTAACTCCGCCAGCGCGCCGGTAACGGACGAAATCACCATCACCATAGACCTAAATGATCTGCTCGATAGCGGAGATTCGAAATACAACGTCCCGCTGATCGGCGGTGACGTCGTCACGGTACCGCGCGCCGGCGTTGTCTATGCCGTTGGCGCCGTACAACATCCCGGCGGCTTCGTAATGCAAAGCGATCGCCAGGCGCTTACCGTTCTCAAAGTACTCTCGCTGGCGGGCGGGCTCAGCAGCACGGCGAAGGGGGGAAATGCCGTAATTCTCCGGCAGCCTCCAGGAGGCCAGCAGCGCGAGCAGGTGCCGGTCGACCTAAAAAAGATTCTGGCGCTCAAAACTGAGGACGTTTCGCTGCGGCAGAACGATATTCTCTACGTGCCCGATAGCACGGGCAAGCACGCGCTGCGCCGCTCGGCCGAAATAGCCATTGCCATTGCGACCGGAGTTGCGATTATCCGGGTAGCCCAATGAGCCGGCTCCCCCAGACGGCAACCGAAGAGCTGGGGTAAGCAACACATGGACGAAAAAGCCAACCTGATTACCCGCGACCATGCGGCGGCCTTCGAGGCGGTGGCTCGCCGCGCACCCTTCGTCACGCTGGACATGATGCCGCGCGATCCGCACCTGCTCGATTACCTGATGATCTTGCGGAAGCATCAATGGCTGATCATTTCGTTTCTTCTCGCTCTGGTCACCCTGGTTGCGATTGGCACCTTTCGCATGCAGCCGATTTACGATGCAACGACGCGGATTGAGATCGATCGGGAGAGTACCAACTTCCTTCCTTTTGCCGGCAATGGTCCGTACGACGTGTACCAGGATTTGGAGGATTACATCGAGACGCAATCGAAGATCCTGGTTAGCGAAACGCTGGCCTTGCAGACGGTCAAATCTCTGAATCTGGACGAGGACCCGCGATTCGGGGGCCATCCCAAGGATCCCGGGACCCTGGGAGTGGTTCCCCCGAAAGATGGAGTACAGTCGCGCCCGCCGGCCCTCGGAGCGTTTCTGGGCGGCTTGGCCGTCAAACGTGTGCCCAACAGCCGGTTGTTGGATGTGACCTTTTCCACCACGGACCCAAAACTAGCGGCCATGATCGTGAACGCGCACGTAAACAACTTCATCGAGCAGAATTTTCGCAGCCGCTACGAAGCCACCACGCAGGCTTCCAATTGGCTTGCAAACCAGCTTGATGAATTGAAGGCCAAAGTCGAGGCATCCGAAGACGCCCGCATCCAATACGAACGCCGTAATCAAATCTGGACCATTGACGAGAAACAGGACGTCACCACGCAAAAACTTGCCGACCTCAATCGCGAGTTAACGGCGGCGCAAGCCGATCGGATCAATAAACAAGCCGTTTACCAGTTGGCGGAAGCTGGAAATTACGACGCCATTCCCACAGTTCGCGAAAGCCCGGTCATACAGGAAAGCCTCAAGCGTCAGGGAGAACTGAGCGACCAATTTACGGAGGCTCTCAATCAGTACGGACCAAAATTTCCCAAGGTGGTGCGGCTCGAGGCTCAATTGAAGGAGATTGATGGGCTCATCGCGAACGAAAAAAAGAATATCGGCAATCAGATCGATGCCGAATATCGCGGCTCTCGCCAACGAGAGGTTCTGCTGCAACAGGCGCTCGAACAGCAAAAGAACGAAGCGGCCTCCATGGCCGACAAAATGGTGCAGTACAACATCCTGAAACGCGATGCGGAAGCAAACAAGCAGCTTTATGACGGTCTGCTGCAGAAACTCAAGGAAGCCGGGATCACGGCGGGATTGCGTTCGAGCAACATCCGCGTGGTTGATCCGGCCCTGATGCCTGAGGCTCCCTCGCGACCGAACAAATCGCGCAACATGTTCTTGGCGATTTTGGTAGGTCTATTTGGGGGTATCGGGCTGGCACTGTTGCGCGAGTACCTCGATAATACGGTTAAGAACCCGGACGACGTGGAGACATTGTCGCGGCTGCCCTCTCTGGCTGTCGTCCCCGCCTTCACCAACTCTGATGGGCACCCCCGCAGCCGCCTGAGGAAATTCTTGCGGGGCTCGAGCAACGGATTCCAGGAAAGAGTCGCGTTGCTCTCTCATTCCCAGCCGCAATCGCAGATTTCGGAAGCCTTTCGGGCGCTGAGAACTTCCTTGTTGCTTTCGCAGGCCGATCATCCGCCGCAGGTCATTTTGGTGACCAGCGCGCTGCCCCATGAGGGCAAGACAACGGCCGCTGTCAATATCGGCGTGACTCTGGCGCAGCTAGGGGATAGCACGTTGCTGATCGATGGCGACCTTCGCAAGCCGGGCGTTAGCCGCGCTCTCGACATGGTTGACGGCAAGCATCCGGGGCTCAGTTCTTATCTTGCGGGCGTAACTTCCCTCGACCTGGTTACCGTCCCGCACCCGGCCATCAGCAATCTGCATGCAATTCCAACCGGGCCGATTCCGCCCAATTCAGCCGATCTGCTCTCCTCGCACCGCCTGACAGAGATGATTTGCGAACTGCGCAAGCGATATAAATTCATCGTCATCGATTCTCCACCGATCATGGCTGCCACCGACGCGGTGATTCTATCGGCTCTGGTTGATGGTGTGCTTCTCGTGGTGCGCAGCGGTCAGACGCCTAAGGAGGCTTTTACGCGTACCCGCGACCTGCTCACCAGCGTGAAATCGCATGTGCTCGGGGTAGTGCTGAACGCTGTCGATTCGAGTTCTCCCGACTACTACTACTCTTATCGGTATTATCCGTACGCGTACAGCGCCTATCGCAACGATGATGGCGAGAATTCCATGAAGGAAATTCCAGATCTGAAGCTAGATGCCTGATCGCTCTGGCAAAGGCATCGCTTACAAGGAAGGTTCGTGCGCGCTCTGATCACTGGCGGTGCGGGATTTATCGGATCCCATCTCGCCGAACGAATGCTGGAACTCGGCAATGAAGTCCTGATGATCGATAATCTTTCCACTGGCAGCTTGGACAATATCGGCCACCTGAAAAAATATGACCGCATGCACTACTTTCTAGAGCCCATCGAGAATCGCCAGCTTTTGGAGGACCTGGTCAATGAAGCCGACATCGTGTTTCATCTGGCCGCGGCGGTCGGCGTTCGTCTGATCGTGGAGAGCCCGGTCCGCACGATCGAAACCAATGTGAACGGGACTCAACTGGTTCTAGAAGCCGCGGCCAAAAAGCGCAAATTAGTGTTCCTTGCGTCCACGTCGGAGGTCTACGGAAAAAACGTCAATGTCCCCTTCGATGAAGAGGCCGATTTGGTGCTGGGCCCCACGAGTAAGGGCCGATGGAGCTATGCGGCCTCTAAGGCGCTCGATGAATTCCTGGCCCTTGCCTATTGGAAGGAAAGGAAGCTGCCGGTGGTTGTTGTCAGGCTTTTTAATACAGTCGGACCTCGGCAGACTGGCAGATACGGAATGGTTATGCCTACCCTGATTGGCCAGGCACTCGCAGGCCGCCCGATGACAGTATTTGGCACCGGCAAGCAGAGCCGTTGTTTTTGCGACGTACAAGATTGCGTCGAGGCCATAGTACGGCTGGCGCGCACCGATCGTGCAGTCGGACAAGTGGTCAACGTCGGGACTGATTATGAAGTCAGCATCGAAACCCTGGCTGAGCTCATCTTGGAGCGCACGCGGAGTTCCTCTTGCATAGCTCATATACCCTATGACCAAGCCTACGAGCCTGGCTTTGAGGATATGAACAGGCGCGTGCCTTCGCTCCTGAAACTGGAGAGCTTGACGGATTTTCGCCCGCGAACGGCTCTTCCGGAGATCATCGACCGTGTAGCGGCTTATATGAATGAAAAGCAGCGGAAGAGCTTAGTCGGAGTCGCTCGTTAGCGGACCCATAGCGGCCATGATCCGGCGCCTTGTGGCATTCACTTGGAAGTGCTCGTTTGAAACCCTGGAATGTATTGATAACCGGCAGCAGCGGTCTGATAGGGTCGGAAGCGGCGGAGTATTTTGACCGGCAGGGCCACACCGTCACTGGTATCGACAACAACATGCGGCGCGTCTTTTTTGGTCCTTCTGGCGATACCGCTTGGAACCTTCGACGTTTACAAAGGTCAACAAAACGCTTTACCTACGCCGATATTGACCTGCGAGATCGCGCTCGCATCTTCGATCTATTCACCCAGGAGCGCTTCGATGTGGTGGTTCACTGCGCCGGTCAGCCTTCTCACGACAAGGCGGGCGAGATTCCGCTGCTCGATTTTGAAGTGAATGCTGTCGCAACGGTTTATTTGCTTGAAGCCACCAGACAGCACAGCCCCGAAGCGGCTTTCATTTTGATGAGTACGAATAAAGTATATGGCGATGCGCCGAATGAGAAGCCCTTGGAAGAATTGCCGACTCGCTACGACTATGCGGAACCTGCCGATGTGGACGGCATAGACGAAACCTGCCGAATTGACCGTACTCTGCACTCCCTCTTCGGGGCGTCCAAGGTTGCCGCGGACATCTACGCGCAGGAGTATGGAAGGTATTTTGGGCTCAATGTAGGCGTCTTTCGCGGTGGATGCCTCACCGGTCCGCAGCATTCCGGTGTAGAACTGCACGGCTTTCTCTCTTATCTGGTCAAGGTGGCGCTAAGCGGCGGGACTTACACGATTTTTGGATACAAAGGCAAGCAGGTGCGCGACAACATTCATAGTTACGACGCGGTGCGGGCCTTCGAGGAGTTCGCCCGCAGTCCCCGGCCGGGTGAGGTTTATAACCTTGGAGGCGGACGCGAGAACAGCATTTCGCTTCTCGAGGCCATCGCGCTCGTCGAACAGATGACCGGACGCAAGATCGCCCAGGAATATTGCGGGCAACCGCGCAGGGGGGATCACATCTGCTATATATCCAATTTGAGAAAATTGAAATCTCATTATCCAGCTTGGAACCTTACTCGTGATTTGCCAAGCATTCTCGAAGAGATGGTTGCCGCAGAGGAACGGCAGAGGCATAGCGCTGGCGTGGTGTAAGTGCAATCAGAAATAGGCCTGTTCATCCCGCTGCCGGAAGAACCGAGAGTTTTTATGGCTACATCAATTTCACAATCCGTTCCTGCTCAAGCGCCCCCCTTGCGCATTGCCCCATCGCGTGGTCCGAGCATTCGTCTGCACGAGTTATGGGCTTATCGTGAGTTGCTTTATTTCTTCATCTGGCGAGATATCAAAATTCGCTACAAGCAGACCATCATTGGCGCGGCATGGGCCATATTGCAACCCTTCTTGACCATGCTGGTTTTCAGCTTGATCTTTGGCAGGCTGGCAAGACTTCCGAGCAATGGCTTGCCCTATCCGGTTTTCTATTATTGTGCCCTTTTGCCCTGGAGCTACTTTTCCGGCGCCTTGCAGAACGCGACCAACGTCGTTGTTGAGCAACAGCGCTTGATTACCAAGATCTATTTTCCTCGTCTCGTGCTGCCGATTTCGGCGGTGCTGTCCGGTTTGGTAGATTTTGCGATCGCCTTCTGCATGCTGATCGCGCTCATGGCCTATTACCACATCACGCCGGGCCGCGCGGCGTTCCTGCTGCCGGGATTTCTACTGCTCGCTGTCCTGACGGCCCTCGGCTTCGGCCTTTGGCTTTCGGCTCTGAATGCAGTCTATCGGGACGTTCGTTACGTCGTCCCGTTTCTGGTGCAGTTTTGGATGTTTGCTTCGCCCGTAGCCTATTCCACTTCCCTTGTTCCGGAGCGCTGGCGCTGGATTTATAGTCTGAACCCGATGGCAGGGGTGATTGAGGGTTTTCGCTGGGCGCTTACGCCTCAAGGCCTGGCGCCCGGACCCCTCTTCGGCGCGTCCGCCGGCGGGGTCGTACTCCTGTTGGTGGGCGGATTGTTCTATTACCGCGCCATGGAAGGCACGATTGCCGATGTCGTCTGAAGCACGGAGCACGAAGTAAAACCTCATGCATACGGAGTCTGACACTTGAATCCGGCGATCCGCGTGGAAGGACTCGGGAAGCGCTACCGCATCGGTCGGCCGCAGCGCTATCTGGCCTTGCGCGACCGCCTGGCCGGCATTTTGCGTGCGCCCGCGCGCGTTCTGAGCCGTGGGACGAATGGCACTTCCCATGGCCACAAAGAAATTTGGGCCCTCCGCGACGTTTGCCTTGAGGTGCAGCCCGGCGAAGTGGTTGGTTTGATCGGTCGCAACGGCGCAGGCAAAACCACGCTGCTCAAGAT
>Ga0207025_1121_pt1 | contig 12428 bp, 9 predicted proteins | sample Alteio_BWMinCont_45_FD_153261 | JGI IMG/M metagenome (GOLD analysis project Ga0207025, IMG submission 153261) | Enriched cells from forest soil in Barre Woods Harvard Forest LTER site, Petersham, Massachusetts, United States -... | ecosystem: Environmental > Terrestrial > Soil > Temperate forest >... | reverse complement strand
TCTACTTTCTCTTCGGAATTCAATTCTCTATATCTTTTTTTAGGACTAATTAATAAACCTAATAGATTAAAAAATAATATAATGGAAAGAATTGGAAATATAATTGCACAAATAATAAATAATCCAAATTCATGACTTCCTGTTGAGAAAGCACCCATTAAACCAAAAATTAACCAAGCAATAAATATTATTAAAATTTTCATATTAATTTAGATAGTTGAGTGGATTTTGTGTCACCCAACTTCCACCTTGATTAAGCCTCACTTGGTACTCAAGATGAGGGCCTGTTGACATACCTGTTGACCCCATGATTCCGATAGGTTGACCTGCGTGGACTGTAACTCCATTCCCAACGAGTACTTGACTCAAGTGAATATAAATAGTTTTAACTGATTGATCTGCATTTATTACTTCAACCGTATTAGCTCCATATTGATCTATATAAGTATTTGTTGTTCCAGTTACGGTGTCAAAAATAATTGGTTGTCCTGTTAATTTATATGCTTTATTCGAAGTATAATACGCACCACTCGGAATTATATCAATACCTTGTTCTGTTTCAGTGATACCAGTCCCAGCAAATACAAAACTTTCTACTTCATGATAATTTACCGTAATTATCATATTTTCAGTACCCAATCCTCCAAAAGGATCTTTCGTAGGAATGTTAGTATCATTGAATCCAGTCTCGATATAACCGTTTAATGCTTGTAAATCTTGTGGAAGTAATTGACCAGTATGCAATAAATTAGAAAGTGATGATGCTTGTGAAATTGGGGTAAATAACATCGAATAAATAATAAAGATTAATGTAATAAAAAAAATAATACTGCCAGCAAAAAATGCGAGAATTGGTCCTTTGAAATAAATGATAAGCTCAGAAGCAAATGGAATGGGGATTAAAATTTTAATAACTAAACTTACTAAATTATCTACAATAAAATTGAGAGGATTTTGTGAAAAAGACTGAGTTGATGCTATACCTCGGATTGTTTGTCGGGTTAAATTTGCAATACTCATATTAGTTCAATCTTTTAATCCCGACAAGTTCTTCTTCGTGTTCCAATACAAAAATATCTGCCCGCATATGTTCGTTTTCTCTAAAGAGTACTATTTCGCCAATTGCTAAATTACCTAGTTGCTGCTTTTCTTCATTTGTCATTGGAAATATATTTTCCATTAGTGACAGGGTTGCGTAAGATTGTTTAAGAAGTATTTTTGTCTCAGAATTTGTTAAGACTGCTTTACCAAATTCGCTATGCAGGAAATCTTCTACGTCTTGAGTTATTGAGACAACACCAAGATTTCTTTTTCTTGCTTGTTTGACAATACTTCTGTAAAAAGTTGCTACTTCACGATCTACGAGTAATTTATGTGCCTCGTCAATAAATAACATTCTTCGTCGATCACTTTTTTTGTTTACCAAAGTCCAGATAAGTGATGTTAATAAATACATTGCCGGTGGCTTCTTTTCATCATCTCCAAGAGGAAGAAGATTAAATACAATAAGGTCATTATCCAAATCAAGTTCTCTTTCAGAATTAAAAACACCCTGCAAACTTCCATCATTGAGAACTGTTAAATCTTCAAACATTGCGGTTTTCTTCATTTTTTTGAGGAATTTAGTAAATGTTGGTTTATTAGTTGGATAATCTTTATACAAATCAACTAATATTTTATCGAGAATTGCTCCATCATATCGATCACTTCTGATAAAGAATTTGAAAAAGGTTTTAAGAACAGAAATATGATCTAATATCTCTGCTCTATCTGTAGTTTTAATTGAAAAAGGATTTATACCGTTCATTCTTGAAAATTCAATAACTGATCCACCCATTTTATTGGCATAATCTATATACTCTCCCTCAGGGTCAATAATGATAATTTGTGTGCCACGCATAAAAAGGCGCGTTGCCATTGCCTTTGCTGTTACCGATTTACCAGCCCCTGATACACCTAAGATATTAACGTTACTGTTTCTGACTGTGAATGGATTAACAAATACTAAACTTTCGTGATAAGAATTAAACCCTAAGAAAATTCCTTCTGGATCATGAATTTGTTTTGTTATAAAAGGCATCAGATATGACACAGCAGAAGATTGTAATATTCTGTTTTGTTTGAGTGTATCGTTATGAAAAGGAAGCATGGTTTCGTAGGCATTTTTTTGAGCAAAAATATATTTGGTAAGAGACAGTTCAAGTGCATCACTTATATTTTTTATTTCTTTATGATGTGCCTTTAATTCTTCTTCAGTCTTTCCTTCAAGAGAAAGATAAAAGGAATATAATAACCCTTTTTCTACTTCATGGACTAATTCTTCAATAAAGGCTGCAATTTCCTCTATACTTTTATCTTTTTGTTGATCTCTCAGTTTTCCTTTTTTAACTGAGTCCTGCTGTTGCATTTCAAGAGTTGATAAACGCTGTCGGGCTTTTTTAATAAGTTCACTACTATTTGTTGGTTCAACAAAAACACTTATGGTAAATGGGAGAGAGGAAGTCATGAGTTTAAAAAGAACATAGGGGCTGAGAAATGCAGGGATATCTGCAAGATAGTAAGTTGAGATGTATTTATCATCAGTTTTAATATACGACCCGTTAATTTGTAAATTCTCCATTTTATAATGCCTTGTTCCATTTGATGAAATTTTCACTCCTTTTGTTTCTTTAGCCAATGTAATATTTACTTCTGCCATTTGTGCATTTCTGACAGTTTCGTTATATTCATCAACTTCTACTTTGTATTTTTTGTAATTTTTAAACAACTTTACCGGATGTACTGTTTTTTTGAGTTTCGGTTTCTGAAGTTGTAGAATATCACTTGAAAAAACAGTGTCTTTAATATGTTCCTGATGTGATTCAGCAAGACGAGAGAGATGTTTGAGATGCTTTCTCATTACTTCCAGCTCTGTTGAAGTATTTTCTCCATTCAATTCTTTTAATGCTTCTAGTTCTTGATAAATTTCTTTATTATGATCAACAAGTTTTTCAATCTTATTTAACTTTTTTGTTGAAAGTTCAATTTGATCTTCTAATGTTTCAATATGTTTTTTCTTTCCATGAATATCTCTTACCATTGTTTCATGAATATTAAAAGTTTCAAGGTATTTCAAAAAACGCTTTTTTATTTTTTTTAGTTTTGTGTCTTTTTTTCTCATAAGTTTCTAAATTGTGATTGAAAATATGAAACAAGCTCACCCTTAGTTAATTGGCGTGCGGTAATTTGTGCAAGTTCAAGTCCACTTGTGAAACGAATACCCATGTCGTAAAGACGTTTACATGCTTTAACAAATTCTTCTTCTTTTGAAGATGATAGGGTGGTTGAAAATACTGCGTAATATTTCACCATCTGGAATTTGCCTAGATTTAAAAGATTTGTCATATCATGTACATAGTGATCAATCAAATTTTCTCTATTAGGTAGAGAATCTTTATAAATTGAGAAAAAATGATCCTGATAATCTAAAGGCTTTGCTATTTCTTTTCTCACAATTAATTGCACTTTTCCGGGAAGTGTATGTAAGGTTGTTTTTATTTTATTGTAGAATTGTTCTCTATCTTCTTCATTTAAAAGTGCAATATCAAAGGGGCGGATTTCATATACAGAAATTAATCGTTTTTTTCTTTTAATGTAATTATCTGTAATGGTAAAGTCACTTGTTGTTTTATCTAGTTCTTTCATAGCGTACTGTTTTTTTGTTGTACTATGTGTAATTGCTCGTGGGATTATTTTATATATTGACTGGTTTTCGATTTTGACGGTTGCGAGAATTGCATAAAATATTTCTGTTATAAAAACTGTTGAGAAATAAAGACCATAATAAAATTGATGAATTATGAATTTGTAAAAAATAAAAATACTAACGGCAAGGAATAACCCGATACATAAAAATATTACCGTGTCGGTAAAAAATAGCGAGCGGAAAATATGCTCTCTCATATTATCTTTATAAACTCTGACTGTTCTCATAGTTATACTTTTATCTCCTTACTGTAAATTCTTGTAATGTTTTCTTTTGTTTTTCTGGAAGGACTCTTAGTTATTACTCCATGAATTCCTTCTTGATCGAATGTATTTCTATTTGTTGATATTAATTCTCGGACTTTTGCAGGTGATGTTTTTCCTGTTGGTTGAGAAGTCCAATTTACATAATTTCCATCAATTGATGTTCTATTAAGTTGTTTTGAGTTATACCCATCAGCTTTTGCGTCAGATGGCGAAAGATATGTTGTTGTCATGCCGGTCTTTTTATTCGTGACACTGTAACCATCTTGTTTAACCTGTACTGTTTGATATTGAGCTCTATCTTGTGCAACACTCACAGTTTGTTTTTGTACTGGCTGTGATTTTGAATCACTTGAGTTAATTTGATTTGGATAATCTGACAAATTTTGTCTTTGAACATATCTTCCTGTTTGACTTGCACCTGCAGTAGCTGAAATTAAAGCATTGGCACCTTGTAAAGAAGCACCCCCTGGCAAATATTTTTGTCTAATTGCCCTAATTCTGTCTCCAACCTGTTTTCCGGTATAACTTCTGACCCCTGATGCGTTTCCTGTTATTGCTCCACGCTTAAACTCACCCAAAGATTTACCGATAGGAGCAGATACCATTGCTGCCTGTAGATTGGCACTTATAGCAGTCCATGAAGTACCGAAAATATGAGTCACTAATGCGCTAACTCCTCCTAAAAAGAATAGAAATCCACTATAGAAGAAGATCATTCCCAAACTTGCTCCATTCGTTTTTAGTATCGCTTGTAGAAACCCAATTGCCAAAATATACCCCAATACAAAAGCCGGTTGATGGATAAGGAACATAAACCATGTTTTAAAGTAAGTGTTGGTAATTCCTTCTGTTTTCTCAGAGATCGCGAAAGGTATAGCAATCGGATAAAGTACACTTAAAAAAAGCAGTGATGCAAAACGAATGATAAATTGAAATGCAATAAAAAGAAATCCGATGAGAAAGAATAAAAGTGCTATGAGAAACAGTGCTGCCTGTAAAATAAATTGCCAAAAGGATTGAGCTCCAACTCCTAATATACTTGGTTGTGAGTCTGGAATTCCAAACTGTTTAGGATCTGCCCCATTATTGATTTGTTGTTGCTCATTATTTAAAAAATCTGTAATGAAAGTACTGAACGTTTGATTTGAGGAAATTTGATTAACCAAAAGATTATTTGCTTGAATGCTATATGAAAGAAGAATAGGAGTGACAATAAACATGATAGCAACTAAAACGAGTCTTTTAATCAGAGATTGTAATGCAAATGGAGTATCATTTGATAATCTTTTAAGAGCAAAATAGGCAACTGCAAGTGCAATAAGAGGAATACTTATTGTATAAAAAATATTTCTATATGAAGAAAGCCCCGGGAGTGTGGTTCCATCTTTAAGCGTTATTGTATTTGCAAAGACATCAGGCGTGTAGAAAATAAAACCACCGAGGAGTTTATCCGCACTTGTAACAAAATCTTTAATTGTCGTTATTGTTTGTATAGCATTTTGTTTAGGCGTAAGAGATGCAGATTGAGCTTGCTGTTGCGGTTGATCTAAATCAGGCTGTGGAGAAGGCGCAGTTTGTGCAAAAACAGGTTGTATCAGAAAGGTTAGAAGAGTAAATAGAAATATTAGAGAAATAACTACTCTTCTCATTCATTTAGCTCCCGCCTACAAAACCTTTCAGGGCATTTGCTATCGTTACTGCTCCAAATACAAGAAGTCCACCGATCAGGATATTAAAAATCCAATGTTTGAGACGTGCTTTTCTTTCAATATCATCACCGCTGGCTACAAGTGCAACTCCTATTCCTGCGATTGATAATGCCATAACAGGAAGTGAATAAAATTGGATGGTTGCAACTAAACCCCAAAGAAGAGATGTAAGTGAAGCGAATTGTATAGCTGTTCCTTGCATAAAATAAAAAAGCCCTTCTATTGCTTTTGCAATAAAGGGCAGTACCTAAGTGAACTTGATTTTATTATGCCTCAGCCTTTATGTCAAGGATTAATTTTGCTAGTAATTTAATATTTCTAATAGTAATTTATTGTTCTAGAACCAATTATTTTTTTATTTTGTCGAAACTGCCTTAAAAAGATTTTCTTTTTCCTTGAAAAATTTTTTATCAATAAATGGTATATTCGTAAGATCAACCATAAAATGAACTTTACTTATAACTTTTGGGAAATTTATATCAACGCTTGGAATCGCATTAACATTAAAAAATTTAACATTTTTCTTTGCTAATTGATAATCAAATGTATCTTTTGTAGCCTGCCTCCAATTATTTCCGAGCGTAGTCGCTATCATTTGCTCAAGGTAAAGCAAATACTCTGGCTCATTGCCCATTTTTTCTTTGACTGTTTCTAGAAGATTTACTAAAGATGTTCCTGCCCCAACTCTTTCCACAAAAACAGACGCTACTATAGCCTCGACACCTTTAGCGGGATTTAATTGTTCCAAAGAAAAATGATGTTTCCTTGATGTACTAGATGTTGCACTTTTGACTTCTATCCTTTGATTATCTTCACTAAAGTCAAATTTATCGTCAGGTTCTTGATGCCAAGCTTTTAAAAGCCTTAAAGGATTTGAAGAGATAGATATAAGAAAAACCTCTGCCCATATTCCTTGTACGGATTTTTTCGGAGATTCTTTTAAGACCCTAAATAACTCAACCAAGTTATCAACAGCCTTTGATACCTGTTTTGAAGTAGGTGAATCACCGATTAATTCTATAATCGTATTACTAGTCCTAAGAAAATACTCTTGCATTGAAGCATCAAATGTTTTACAGCAAATTACTGTAAAACGATTATTTTCCAAAGCACCTTTATATGATATTCTACAATTTACATCATACATGACATCAAGATATTCTAACTTAATAGGAGCTGGGCGTTTTACTTCTGTCTTGTCTTGTGTCGAAATTAATAAACAAGGAAAGTTATTAATATCTTTTGCTAAGCGGTGACTCTCAAAATCAGGTATTGGAAGCGCAGAAAAATTTGCATCTTTTTCTGAAGCTTTAGTAGTAGGTTGTTTTAATTGTTTAAAAAGATCAACTAGATTTATTTGACTCATTTTTATTTTGTACTTGGGCAAGCCATGAGGTAGACATTTTTTCAGGTATTCTAACAGCGAGTACTCTAATATCAACTTTATCAGTATCTTTGAAGCTAAGACGATGGATCTGAATTATAATTCTTTTTTTGTCTCCTAAATTTCGATCACCGGGATAGAATTCACCTGTTTTATCTGGGTTCGCACCTTGAAATAATTGACCATACAAACTTCGTTCTCTGGTTAGCCATTCTGATTCTTTAGTTTCGCGGCTCATTATATAAACTGTGCAAGTCTCATTGGAAAATTCTTTTATATATTTTTCTATTTGAAGTAATAGTCCTTCATATCTTTCCTGAACAGTTTTATCATTCATAATAAATTGTTTTAGTAAACTATCGTAAACATCTTTTAGGTTCATATTTGTATTTACAAGATGTTTTTGTTGAGTGGTTCTTTGAACATGGCCATTATCTGATACCCAATTATTATTTGATATAAACGCATCTGTATTTATTCTGTTTTGTTCTTCAGATGAATTATCGCCGGGCTTTAGAATTGGACTAAACCATTCATCTTGGAAATTTCCTCTCGTATAAGAATCTTTTATGACATTCCTTCTTGTGGGATGTAACTGAGCTGATAACGGAAATACTCTCTTCCATTCTGCAAGAGGTTTACTAGTTTCACTAAATTCCTTAAGTTGAGTTTGTATATATTCTTCCTGGTCAATATAACTTTCTAATGCTTGTCGCATTTTATGTTCCAGATACACACGACAATATCCTAAATAGCTTTTTTTATATCCAAAAAAACGAGCTCTCTGTTGTAGTGTATCTGCATTACCCACACCTATACCTCTTGGCATATAAGTTACAGTTAAGCCTTCAACAGTGAAACCTCTATCCATTGCTTGACCACCGACTAAAATATATGAATAGCTACCTTTCCAATCGATTTCGGGTGTGCCATTAATAATTCTTGAATTTACTTCTTGTATTCGAGTTCTTCGTATTGCCTTTGGTATTATTGCAAGTAAGCTTTCAAACGTGGGAAGATCTTTAACGGTTTTTGATAAATCATCATAAGATTGTTTAAATTCACTTATTAAGGCAAGCTTATCAGGTTCACTATCTTGTAACATAAATTCATTTTGAAATCTCTTTTGTATTGCCGTAACCCATTGCACAAATTGATGATGACCTAAGGTTTCTCTTGAAGGATGTACAAGCATAGATCTATTACCTTTCCTATCTTGGCCCAATTCGATAGAAGCAGCAACACCGATAAAGAAAATTCTTAATGCGTCTATAAGACTAGCAGGTGGTTGATGATTATCCTCATCTGGTAATTCACTATCAGGTATAGTACGAATAAGATCGCGATGTTCCCCAAAAAAAAGTTTCCCACCCACATAATCAGGTCCTGGAGACAATATCTCTGCAAAATTTGGAGATAAAACATCAATTATATTAATAAGCAAAGGCGCTTGAGGGGTTGCAGTATATTGTAAAAAAGTAAGATGTGGTATTTGATCACGTAAAGTTATTATCCTATCATAGGTCGTACTTTTTTCTCCTTCTTTTTTAACTTTCGTATTAAAACTTGCTTGGTCTGCCTCGTCATCAATAATTAAAACTGGAAGTCCCGTTAAGTCAAGCTTTTTAAGAACGGATACCAAGTTTGACAAATGTTTATGATTTTTCATTACAGTAATAAGTACAGTTTGCTTTTCAGATTTTCTTACAGAATCATCTCGCCATTCTTCAATTACTCTACTTATAGCATCTTCATCATTCCAGCCATTAGGATTAGTAAACAATACCCAATCCCTGTCTTCTCTATCATTTAAACGTAAATCCTCTTGTAATCGGGTTTTTGATTGTCCAGATAAAGGTACAGAAACTCCTGAAATAACAATTAATAAGGGATAATTATTGTCACGAGCCATTGCTGAAACGGCTGTAAAAGATAATGTTTTTCCACTTTGTACATATCCAATTACTAAACCTGTTTTAGCTCCAACTTCTACTGCTGGAGAAAAACATCTACCTAAAATTCTTCGCGTTGCTTCAGTTAAGCTTGCTTTGCTTTCTTCGGGTATATCCTTGTAATTAAGTAAATTTAAAAATTCGTTTCCAACTATTGGTTCCCATAAATTATGGTTTATATTTTTTTCTGAAATAATTTCTATAGTTTCTAAATTAGCTTTAGATTTAATATTCATAATACATTAAGGTTTTGATAAAGCCTCTCTCAAATATTGATTTATATTTCTTCTGATTGTTGCTACACCTCGTAATCCACTTTGACCCGCAGTAATTTCTGATAATATTATTGCTATTGCAACTCGCCAAAGAGGTTCAACTTTATCCAGATCAGATCCAGCAAACTGCACCATAAATGGATGCATTAAAGACATACGAATTCCGATTTTGTTATTTGTAATGTTTTTACTATCAGAAATTTCTATCCAGTCCTTAATTGAAGGATCTATTGATAATTCTTGTGTAATTTCCCATTCTTTATTGTCAATTGTAAATTTTACAATTCTTTTAGATGATTCTAATACATCTGTTAATTTATTAGGTGGAGGCGTATTATCAATGGAAGCGTTTAATTGTGACTCAATTACTTTTGGTACTTCTTTTTCAATAACATCTGCAGTAGATCTAGTTGCATTTGCAGCAGTTTTTTGTAAATCTTCTATTTTAGGTCTAACTCTGTGTCCTTCTGCTTGTTTTAATAGAGGTAATGGTTCAGAGTCTAAATGTTCCTCAAGCAATTGAAGAAAAGTTTCTTCATTGTCTTCCCATCTAAATCCATCTTTAGTATGACTCACATCAAATCCTTCGAGATGTAATTCTCCAAACAAGCGCTGATATATAAAACTGTTTGACTTTTTGAAAATATACTCCGGTCGATAGCTATCATCAAGACTACCTTGAATCACTCGTTTATTTCGAAAGAGTGAAAAACCAGCATTTGAAACACTTGCTGTCTCAAGTAATGCAGCAAATCCGGTTACTCCTAAACCATTTCCAAAATCGAAGTTTATTTGCTTTTTCCATTCAATCTTAGGACCAGAATCTGATTTAAAATAAGGCGCGTTTAATATTTTTGGTTCGGTATAGATAAGTGAATGTCCATCAATTTCAAGATCAAGTGTATTATTACGAAAATATTCTCGATAAATACTTGTGAGGTGGTCTTCTATTTTATTAATTGTTTTTCCTTGAAGTGGTTTGTGTAAATTTTCTAATACAATGACCGTAAAATGGATATTCTCATCTTTTGGGTCAGTTTTTATAGATAACTCTTCGATTGAATCCTTGATAATTTTGTTTACGTCAAAACATACCTCTCGTGCTACATTTTCGCCTAATGCCCCTGTCCTAACAGTAAATTTTTCAGCAAACCAACAAGAAGCGCTTTTCATTCCCATACCAAATTCACTTAAGCCTGATGTGTCGGGAGGTAATGAAGCAGGTCGGAATGCTCTTGCATAGTCATTATGATAAATTCCTGCAGCGTTATCAGTGATAGTTATTTTACTGTTTTCTCCTGATTCAATTTTAATGCTTACTTTTAATTGATATCCAGGTCCTTCTAAACGTCTTAATTCATCCTTGTGGTCAATATAGCTTTGTAGCGCATTATCTACAAATTCAGCTAAAGCATACCAAGGTTTATAATTTAAATGCTTTAACACTGACAAAATACTAACGCCGGGGCGTATGTTTATGCTCTCTATGGATTTCGAATCTTCCATACCTATAATATACTCTATCTATTTAATAAATGATGAGATTTCTGTAGCAAAAAGCTCAACATTTAGGCATGTTAATTATACTCCGAACTGAGCGATATGTATACTAGGATTTATGTGAAGACAAAGAAATGGAAACTGAAGGTATATATTCGCTACCAGACTGCGTCTCATAAGTTTCAAGAGTTTCTTCATCTACGATCAATTTTTCTGCAATATGTTCTACGAGTTTTGCGTTGACTGCATTTCCTAATGCTTCAAAAGCTTTTGTGGGATTATTTGGTAAATTCGGCAACTTATCCATAGATTGTAATCGTGAGCACTCTTTTACTGTCATATATCTTTTTTCCCAGCCAATGATTGGGACTTGCGTGGATGTCATCGATATTAAAGTAGGTGATGTGGTGGGTCTTTTTATACGTACTCCAGAAGCACGAAATTGAATTAAATATCTCCATATATTTCTTTTACCATCTACGATATTCCATTCAAGTTTTTGGAGACTTGATGGAAAAACGAGGATTTGTGGCATCCATTGGTCTATCCAGTCCTTATGTTTTATATAAAACTCGCGATTCTCTTTTATGAATTTTATTTTCCAACTGGGAAATTTGTCCTGTGGTGTTCTTGCATGTGAAGGTAATGCCTTCATCATTTCATCGTCGGATAAATCTTTTAACGAACGTCCATGACTTCCTCGAAATCCTTTAAGATTTTTTACTCCCATTGCATTAGGTGTTGTTTCTTCATAAGGATAAGTCGCACCAAATTCCATAGACCAAAGAGGTGATGGAATTTTTTCATCTGAGGGGACTAAGTTAATAAAATTTTGCCATGCTTTAAGATTTTCTCTAACTTGCTTGGATAAGCGACGTGCCTCGTGAGGTCTGGGGTCTAAAATTGATTTAATTGATAATTTAGGATTAACTAATTCGTCAGGCCATGAAAAGTGTGTTAACCCTTTTTTACTTCCTACAATAAACAATCTTTCTCGAATTTGAGGAATACCGAATCTATGCGGAGAAAGTTGTTTAGCATCAATATCATACCCTTCACTCCTTAATTGTTTTTCAATATGCTTCCATGTTTCACCATTATTATGTTTTTGAATATTGGCCACATTCTCCAGCATAATATAATCAGGTTTGTGATGTTTAATAATGGCTAATACATATTCGAATAGATCTCCATTTCGAGGGCAATCAAAACCTTGTTGATCTCCAGCTTTAGAAAATGGTTGACATGGGAAACCTGCGCATAAAATATCATGAGCTGGTATATCTTTGACGGCTATCTTCCGAATATCCCCTGCAGGTCTAATACCGAAGTTCTTTTCATAAAGGTCAATGAGTTGTTGATCGATATCACTAGCAAATACACATTCGTGGCCGAGGTTATTAAGAGCTTGATGAAATCCACCTAGTCCAGCAAATAAATCAATGAATTTCATAGAAAAAGCATAGCAGCTCGTAAGGGTTAATACAAGGACTTTTTACACTATGCAATAAGATCCTTACTTAAAAGGTCAATCGTATTGTATAGTCATTTCTTAAGTAATATGTGAGAATTTATTCGGAAATATATATAAATAGAT
>Ga0207025_1120_pt1 | contig 12502 bp, 8 predicted proteins | sample Alteio_BWMinCont_45_FD_153261 | JGI IMG/M metagenome (GOLD analysis project Ga0207025, IMG submission 153261) | Enriched cells from forest soil in Barre Woods Harvard Forest LTER site, Petersham, Massachusetts, United States -... | ecosystem: Environmental > Terrestrial > Soil > Temperate forest >... | reverse complement strand
AAGATCGCAAGCACGAAGGCGCGATATTAAGTTTGTCAGTACGTGAAAATATGAATCTGGCATTGCAGGCTCGAGCCGGGATATTCAAAAAAATTCCGTTGACTGTGCAGCGCGCCGCTACCTCGAAAATGGTGCAAATGCTGGGAATTAAAACAGCCGATATGGAAACGCCAATTGGCAATCTGTCCGGCGGCAATCAGCAAAAGGTGCTGCTCGCACGCTGGCTGATCACGCAACCCAGTATGTTAATTCTGGATGAGCCGACGCGCGGCATCGACGTCCATGCCAAACAGGAAATCATGCGCTACATCAGTACCTTAAGTCGTTCCGGTATGGCCGTATTACTAATTTCGTCGGAATTAAGCGACGTTTTAAATTACAGCGACCGGATTATCGTTTTCCGTGACCGCAAAACCTGTGGGGAATTTAAATTCGGTGAGCTCTCGGAACACACTATGCAACAGGCTATCGCCGGAGGGCAGGAGCAATGAAGTTCGATCTGTTCAAGCAGTACCCCTTGATGAAACCGCTATTTGCATTTCTGTTTCTATTGCTGATCGACGCAATCGTTATTCCGGGTTTTTTTCAGTTCAGTATAAAAAACGGCCATTTGTATGGCAGCCTGATCGACATCGCGAATCGCGCAGCGCCGCTTATTTTGACCGGGCTGGGATTGACGCTGGTGATCGCCACACGCGGTATCGATATCTCCGTCGGCGCGGTGGCCGCCATATCCGGCACTGTCGCGGTATTACTGCTGGATAGTCAGTTCGTTGCAAATAGTCCGATGTTGTGGGCGATTCTGGCAGCCATCGGCTGTGCGATATTGTGCGGCATCTGGAATGGTTTGTTGGTGGTCGGTTTACGTCTGCAGCCGATCATCGCCACCATGATACTGATGGTGGCCGGCCGCGGTCTGGCGCAACTGTTAACTGACGGTCAAATTGAAACCGCGCACTATCAACCGTTCTTTTTTTTAGGAGACGGTTATTTATTCGGCCTGCCGTTTACTGTGTATATCGTCGCAGCCGTGTTTGCGCTGATGACTTTGCTGATCCGTGGCACGGCGCTGGGATTGTTCATTGAAGTGGTTGGGATTAATCCGGTTGCCGCGCGATTAACCGGTATCAGAGCCGGTGCAGTGATTTTATTTTCGTATGCGTTGTGCAGTGCCTGTGCCGGCCTGGCCGGCGTGTTGGTCTGTTCGAATATTCAAAGTGCAGATGCCAATAATATTGGATTGCTGCTTGAACTGGATGCGATTTTAGCGGTGACCTTAGGAGGCACATCGCTTGATGGTGGCAAGTTCAGTATGGCTGGCACGCTGATTGGCGCAATGATTATTCAGACCCTCACGTATACGATTTATTCTTTAGGCGTGCCGCCGGAATTTAATATGATTATTAAAGCTCTGGTGGTAGTGACGGTATGTCTGTCGCAAAGTTCTAAATTCCAAAGTGCGGAATTTAAAAGACTCTGGGTGATGGTCAGTAGCTCGCGAAGTATCAAGCGGAGTGTTAAATCAGCGTCATGAAGAAAATTCTTAAATTTACTGAATCTCCTGCATTGACGCCGCTGACAACGGTGGCTCTATTGCTGCTGATGTTTGGAATTGGCTCGATGTATTTTCCCGGCTTTGGTTCGTTGCAGGTGATATTTAATCTGCTGATCGACAATGCGTACCTGCTGGTGCTGGCAATCGGCATGACGTTTGTAATTCTGTCAGGCGGCATTGATCTGTCGGTCGGTTCGGTGCTGGCATTGACGACCATGTTGTGCGGATTTCTTTTGACGAATTGGCATTGGTCGGCACCGCTTGTAATAGTCTCCGTGCTGGTTATCGGTTTTGCATTCGGCACATTGATGGGCGTGTTAATTCACTATTTTAAATTGCAGGCGTTTATTGTGACCCTGGCGGGCATGTTTTTGGCACGTGGACTCTGCTATGTGATCGGCATCAATTCGATCACGATCATTGACCCATTCTTTACCACGATGTCGCAATTTCAACTGCCGCTATTGGGTGGATTTGTCTCGCCCGGCGTGATCATTGCGTTAACAGTTCTGGTGACGGCAATCTATATCGCTCACTTCACTTCGTTCGGACGAAGCATGTATGCCATCGGCGGAAATGAACAATCAGCTCAGATGATGGGCCTGCCGGTCGGTCGTTCAAAAATACTCATCTACGGGTTTAGTGGATTTTGTGCCGCACTGGCTGGCGTGCTGTTTTCATTTTATATGTTGTCCGGTTACGCGCTGCATGCGCAGGGGGCCGAGCTGGACGCGATTGCATCGGTTGTGATCGGCGGTACATTATTGACTGGAGGGGTAGGCTATGTTGCTGGTACAGTATCGGGCGTGTTGGTTCTTGGCATGATACAAACCATGATCGCCTTTGACGGCAGCCTGAGTTCATGGTGGACGAAGATCGTGATTGGTGGCTTGCTGCTGATTTTTTGTCTGGCGCAAAAATTGTTGATGCGCGCCCGATGACTTTTTTGTAAATGCACGCGCTGAATTTGAAACTGCTCTTTGATACCAAAATTATTATAAAACTATGAACTCTCTGAATCCAAATTGGTTTTTACGGGCTCGGTTAAAGACCAGGCAGCTCCTGCTGTTAATCGCGCTGGATGAACATCGCAATATTCACCGCGCATCCGGTGCGCTGTTTATGACCCAGCCTGCGGCGTCCAAGCAGCTTAAAGATCTGGAAGATATGTTGGAGGTGCGTCTGTTCGACCGCTTCCCGCATGGTATGGAGCCGACCATTTACGGCGAAACCATGATACGCCACGCACGCATGGCACTCACCAATCTGTCGCTGGCGCATGACGATATCGTGGCGCTTAAATCCGGTCTGGTCGGACAGGTTGAGGTGGGTGTCATCATGGCGCCCGGCATGTCGTTGCTGCCGCGCGCGATTGCCAATGTGAAGAAGAATGCGCCGTTGTTGCGGATCGGCGTCACCGTCGAGCAGAGTAATATTTTATTGCGCGCGCTTCAGTTGGGCACGCTGGATTTTATGATTGGACGTATTTTAGAAAAGGAAAGCGCAACCAATCTGGTTTATGAAGAACTGACCGAAGAACCTGCGTGCGTTGTTGCGCGAGTGGGACATCCGCTGTTATCCAGAAAAAATCTGCAGTTGCAGGACATCGTTAATTACCCGTGGATTTTGCCGCCGAATGGCAGCATTTTGCGCCATCGGTTTGACCTGATGTTTTTGCGCGCCGGTATGGATGTGCCAAATAATGTGGTCGATACGACGTCATTACTATTGGTCACCTCACTGCTGCAGCAAACGGATTCGTTACATGTGATTCCGGTTGAGGTGGCGCAGTATTTTACCTCGCTCAATGCCGTCAGTATTTTGCCGATGGAGTTGCCGTGCAAGATGGATGCGTTCGGGATCATTATGCAAAAGGACAGCATATTGTCGCCCAGTGCCACGATATTATTGGATGAGGTGCGCAGGCTTGCCAAAGAAATGTATTTTTGAAATCCACGTCGTGCGCGACCCGTTCGTGCACGACGGAGAAAATTTTTCTCCTCCACAGTTCAAATTTAAATCACACCATTTGCCCGACTAAATTCAGACGACAAAAATAAATCAGATATCGAAACCGATATCAAATCTCGTCAAAAATTGATTGGAATGGAATTTTCCGGAGCAGTAACATCGTTCCGGTAATTTGGTAATTGAAGTACACGGTGATATAAATTTAAACAAAAAATTAAAACTAGATTGGAGACTCAAGATGACTTTGAAAAAAAGGTTTTCGCATAACAGTGTGCACGAAACAAAGCACGCGACCAGGCAGGATATGTTCACATTGAAAGCGCTGGTTGTTTCATTAATCGGCGCCGGATTATTGACCACGACTGCAGCGTGGTCGCAGGAAATCTCACCGACCGAATCCACCGCGACTAACGTTATTACCGTAACGGGTGTTCGTGCAGCAGCAGAAAGCGCTCAGAGCATCAAGAAAAATTCTGACGAAGTCATGGACACCATCGTTGCCGACGATATCGGCAAATTCCCGGATACCAATGTGGCGCAAACTCTGGCGCACGTTCCGGGTATTCAGACATTCCGTAATTCCTATGAAGTCACAAGTGTGCTGATTGATGGCCTGCCGGATGTTGCCACGCTGCTCAATGGTCGCGACGTGTTTACTTCAACCGGTCGTTATATTTCACTGGCTGATATTCCTTCGACCATGCTGCAACGGGTTGATGTGTATAAATCAACCAGTGCAGATCTGATCGAAGGCGGCACTGTGGGAACCATCGACGTGCGCACCAATCGTCCGTTTGATTTCAGCGGATTGAAGGTCAATGTCAAGGCTGGCGAAAATTACGAAGATAAAGCGAAAACCAATGATCCTAACGGTGCGGTGATGGTGTCCGATCGCTGGAAAACACCGTGGGGTGAATTCGGTGCGCTGCTTGGTTTGTCGTATGTCGACGCGCATTACCACCGTGAAGCAGTATGGGATGGCTCGCCGATCGTGCAAAATAATATCGTGCTGCCAGGTGCCGAAGGGGTTACCGATCAGGATGGCAATATCCGCAGGACTGCTGAAAATCTGGCATTCCAATGGAAGCCACAGGCCGGTCTGGAGTTTTATGCCGAAGGCATGTCGATGCATTATATTGAAGACAATGGCATTGATTTCATGCTCGGGTTTAATGGCATTAATCAGGACATTACGACAAAGCCCGGTACGAATATTGAACAGTCGATGACTAATCAGTTTCCGTATTTCCTGTCATCGATGCAGGCTAACCGCTTGAACACAATCACCAATCAGGGCGCAATCGGTTCCAAATGGGATATCAACGACGAGTTTCAGTTAACTTCGGAAATTTCACGCACCACCAGTGTCTATCAATACGACAATCCGATTCTGGACACCCATGCGATTGCTTATTCGGCGACCTATTCTCCGAACGTGAATGAGTCGGCAAATATGTCGTTTGGCGGTACTAATCTCAACGATCCAAATAATTTTACTGTCAATCAGCTGTTCGACCACTATGGCAGAGATCAAGGTGGCTCTACCGATGCACGTGCTGACCTGACCTACAGTCCGGTCTCAGGAGGGATTCTGAAAGAATTGAGCGGTGGTGTGCGTTTAAGCGATCATACGGTGGATTCATTGCATTCCATCGGTACGCCGGAAGAAGCGCCAGCGAATCTGGCAGTCACTTCATTGCCCGGCATGAGTTGTTCATCGACGGCATTGACCGGCAATGTCGGCCTGACTCCATGGTATCAACCTTGCGCCGGCTATCTGCTGAATAACACGGCAGCTGTGCGGACCGCGGTCACCGGTACTTCGGCGCCGATTGGTTGGGATCCAAGTACCTATATTGAGGACGTGGAGAAAACCTACGCCTGGTATGGCAAGGCAAAATTCGGCGTGAATCTGGGTAGTGTTCCGCTGGATGCCGTGTTCGGTTTGCGGATCGTGCGGACCGATGAAAATCTGATTGGAAACAGCTTATTGAATGGCGCTTATATTTTGACGAATGATGAAAGTTCGTCGACCGATGTATTGCCAAGTATGAGTTTGAAATTTCATCTGACTGATAATCTGATTTCACGATTTACTGCCGGTAAGACAGTTGGACGCCCAACTTTTGCACAGTTGAATCCATCTACTGCTTATGCAACTGCAAGCCTGACTCTGCAGGCCACCGCCAGCGGTGGTAATCCGGATTTGAAGCCATATACTTCAGAAAACTTTAACGACACGTTGGAATGGTATTTTGCTAAGGACGGTTATTTGTCCGCCGGCGTATATCGGCATAATTTTACCGGCTATATTGCCTACGATTCGACCCCGGAAACATTCGCCGGCAATGTGTATGAAGTTTCACGCCCATTCAATACCGACAGCGGTTATCTGCAAGGTCTGGAATTCGCTTATCAACAGTTTTATAGCGCATTACCGGGTTGGGGTTTAGCGGCGAATGCCACGTTGGCAGAAGGTTCTTTGCAATCCAAGGAAGATCCTGCATTGAGCGGTCAACCGTTTGCCGGTATGTCGCGCTATTCCTTCAATCTCTCCGCACTGTATGAAAGAAATGGCTGGTCAGGTCGCCTGGCTTACAACTGGCGTTCACGTTATACCGATACGTATGACTATTCGAATTCCGGTTATAACTTGACGGTCGCACCGATCTCCGCATTGGATGGATCGATTAGCTACAAGCTTGATAAAAATCTGACGGCAAGTTTGACGGCAAATAATATATTGAACTCCAATTATCATGATAGCTTCGGCGTGTTCCCACGTGACAGTCGCTACTATGACCGTACAATTGGTGTTTCGTTGAGCTGGGGTCTGTAGTCAAATTCCGTAGTTCCCGCTTACTCCGCGGGAACTATGGAGAATATCCGTTGAACGTATTTGTAGAAGCCCTATATGCACACTCAAAAAATGTCACTGCTGGAAAAAATCGGTTTCGGTGCCGGCGATATGGCGCTCAATGTAGTGATCTCGACCATGATGTTGTTGATCACTTTTTTTTACACCGATATTTATGGTTTAAAGGTGACAGATTTGGCTGCGTTATTTTTTGCAGTTAAATTGATCGGCGCGATTGGCGATCTGGTGATGGGAAAAATTACCGACCGGTTTACAACCCGGTTCGGCCGCTATCGCCCGTATTTACTCTGTCTGGCAATTCCCTACGGGATTAGCGTGTTCTGCGTATTTACTACACCTGCCTGGGCCTACGATGCCAAATTAATCTGGGCCTATGCAACTTACATCATCATGACATTGATGACTGCCGGTGTCGGAATTCCCTATATTTCATTAAACAGTGCCTTGACCAGCGATCCTCAGGAACGTTTGTCGGCAAATGGTTATCGCCTGTTCTTCGCAAAAATCGGCGCGTTTATGGTGACGATCATCGTGCCGAAATTATCCGAATATTGGGGCGCAGGAAATCCGGCAGTTGGCTATCAGGCGGCCATGGCGGTGATGGCGGTGATGGGTGTACTGTTATTCGTGTTCTGTTATTTCACCACCACCGAGCGCGTTCTGCATGTGGTTGAGAAGCAGTCTCTGCTCAAACAGTTGCGGGTGCTGAAAGAAAATGATCAGTGGCTGATATTGTGCGGCGTGTGTTTGACCGGCACCATCGGCTATGTACTGCGTGGTTCCACCGCGGTGTATTACGCCAAGTATGTGCTGGGCTGCAGCACAACAGGAATTTCAAGTTTTCTGGCAACTGGCGTTGCGGCAGCGATTTTATCGATGATTGTATCGACCTGGATTACCAAATTCTATTGCAAGGTCAAGTTGTTCCGCTATTCTCAACTGATTGTTTTTGTCATTAGCGTTGTGAGTTATGTGTACGTTAAACCCGGCGATACGATGGCGGCATTTATTCTATATTTCTTGCTTTCCTTTATTGTCGATCTGCATGCGCCGGTATTTTGGTCGGCAATTGCCGAAACGATTGATTATGGCCAGGTTAAAACCGGCAAACGTGTTTCTGGACTGGCGTTCGGTGGCATCTCGGTCTGTCAGAAATTGGGTATGGGCGTGGCCGGGATTTTAGTCGGCGTGTTGCTTAGTTATTTCAACTATCAACCCAATCATGATCAATCCGCATTCGCGCTGAACGGGATCGCGTTAATTTTTACTGTGATACCGGGATTTTTCCATCTGCTGATGGGTATGTTGATGTTCTGGTATCGGATCAGCGATGCGCACTATATCAAAGTGAAAAATGAAATGCTGCAAAGAGGTTACGTCGTCTCATGAAAAAAATAAATGCTCCGTTAATCAGGCAACGCGCTGATCCTCATATCTATAAACATACTGACGGCTATTATTACTTTACCGCCTCGGTACCCGAGTATGACCGGATTGAATTACGTCGTGCAAAAACGATCGCCGGGTTGGCGGATGCAAGCGCTGTCGATGTCTGGCGCAAACCGGAGACCGGAAAATACAGCAAACTGATCTGGGCGCCGGAGCTGCATTTCAACCAGGGGGCCTGGTATATCTACTTCGCGGCTGCACCTAGCATGGATATCAAAGATAAATTGTTCCAGCACCGGATGTATGTGATCAGTAACAATAACCCGAATCCGATGATCGGTGAGTGGACGTTTTTAGGGCAGGTCGATACCGGCATGGACACCTTCTGTCTCGACGCCACCACTTTTACCCACAATGAAAAACTGTATTATCTGTGGGCGCAAAAAGATGCTGAGATCGAGGGGAATTCAAACCTGTACATTGCCCCGATGATTACACCCTGGCGGATTGCCGGCGCGCCCATCATGTTGAGCAAACCTGAATTCGATTGGGAGTGTCGCGGATTCCGGGTCAATGAAGGCCCTTCAGTTCTGAAGCGGCACGGGAAAATATTCATTACTTATTCGGCCAGTGCGACCGATGAAAATTATGCGATGGGTTTGCTGTGGACGAATCAGACCGCAGATATACTCAATCCTGCATCGTGGACCAAAGCAGCCGAGCCGGTATTTAAGACCTGCTATGAACATGGCATTTATGGACCCGGCCACAACAGCTTTACCTGTGGTGAAAACAATGACGAGGTGATATTGGTGTATCACGCCAGAACCTATGCCGAAATTGTTGGTGATCCACTCTGGAATCCGGACCGCCATACTTTTGTGAAAAAGCTCAACTGGGACGAACAGGGGATGCCGGTATTTGGTGCACCTTCGGACTGCTAAGTATCTTACTCATCGGCTCTCTATGCATATTACAAAATCTCCATTCGGACAATTAGCAGATGGCAGGACGGTTTCTTTATTTACACTGACTAACGATCAGGGCATTCAGGTAAAAATTACAGATTTTGGCGGCATCATTACCGAACTGCACGCGCCGGACCGGCACGGCAATTTTGCCGATGTGGTGTTGGGCTTCGACGACCTCGACGGTTATCTTCAGGATAAAAATTATTTTGGCGCCGTGATCGGCCGTTATGCAAATCGCGTGGCCAATGCCAGCTTTGAGCTCGATGGCACGGAGTATGTCTTAGACCGCAACGATGGCGCCAATCATTTGCATGGCGGGAGTGTCGGTTTTTATAAAGTCCTATGGTCGGCGCAGATTGATCAGCAAAGTGATTATGTTGCGTTAATTCTTAGTTATCGTAGTGTTGATGGCGAGCAGGGCTATCCGGGTAATCTGGATGTGACGGTGACTTATCAACTGAATCAGCGCAATGAATTAAGAGTGCAATATCAGGCGCTGACGGATAAGGCGACTCCGGTAAATTTAACTCAGCACAGTTATTTCAATTTGGCAGGGACTGAGGTGGGAGTAGCTTCGGGCACTATTCTGAACCATGAACTGATGATTAATGCCGATGCATTTACACCGATCAATCATGCGCTAATACCTGATAACGGACATGCTCAGGTGGCGGGTACGCCATTTGATTTCCGCGCTGGCAAATTGATCGCTGAGCAAATTGAAGCAGGTGATGAACAACTTAACCGGGCTCGTGGCTTTGACCATAATTTTGTCCTGAATAAAACGGTGGACAATCAATTGAATCTGGCGGCTCGGGTGCTCGAGCCGGTATCAGGGCGGGTGTTGGAGCTGATTACCCAGGAGCCGGGTTTGCAATTTTATAGCGGTAATTTTTTAGATGGCAGTGCAGCGGGTAAAGGGACAGTTTACGGACATCGAAGCGGATTTTGTCTGGAGCCTCAGCATTTCCCCGATTCGCCCAATAAGCCAGCTTTCCCGAGCACGATTTTGCGGCCCGATGAACGTTATCTGACCATCACCATTTATCGATTTTCGGTTCAGGCCTAAGGTTTTATCACGTCGTATGAATTTACTACTGGATGCAAAAAATAAATTAGGTGAATGCATTTTGTGGTGCGAGCATTCGCAAGCGCTATTCTGGACGGATATTTCCGATTGCAAGTTGTACCGACTGCGTTACCCCCAGCTGGAGTTATCGCAATGGGATATGCCGGAGCGATTATCCTGTTTTGCCCTGACCGAAGATCACGATTGCCTATTGTTGGGTCTGGCCGGTCAGCTGGCTTTCTTCTCGATATCAACGCAGAAAATTACTCCACTCATGCCGGTCGAAGCCGGACTGCCGACCACCAGAATCAATGACGGTCGTTGCGACAGGCTAGGGCGTTTCGTATTTGGTACTGTGAACGAAGATCCGGAGCGCGCCGCGATCGCCCATTTTTATCGATTGAATCGCGACCTGTCATTGGAGCAGTTGCCATTGCCGCCGGTTGCTATCGCGAACAGCATTTGTTTTAGTCTGGACGGAAAGCTGATGTATTACTGCGATTCGCTGGCTAAAGCGATTTATTGCTGGCCGTATGACGATCTGGATGTCCAGCCTTACCTATTTGCGGATCTACGAGACCAAGTTGGCGTCCCGGATGGTTCCATCGTCGATGCGGATGGCTACTTGTGGAATGCGCAATGGGGAAGCGGATCTGTTACCCGTTATGCTCCATCGGGCCTGATTGAGCGGCAAATATTTTTGCCAGTGACACAGACTACCTGCCTGACCTTTGGCGGGAATGCATTTTCTACCATGTTTGTAACTAGTGCTACTGATGAATTAACGCCAATGCAAATCGATCAACAACTGCTGGCGGGTAGTATTTTTCAGCAAGAGTTTTCGACCATACGTGGCTTGCCTGAGCAACGTTTTAAGCTAGCGGAATCTGAATTACGTAGGGTGTATTAGCGCAGCGTAATACACCACAATCCGACAATCATCAATAAAAATATTAAGAAGCTTTTAGGTTGCCTAACCGTTTGGTGGAATACGCTACGCTATTACACCCTACGCACGGTTCCTTTTCCCCAACTCGCACCCCGATACCCTTTTCAATATCAAGATCAAATAATAAGTGATTGGAAAGGCATGTCGCGAATCATTAATATCCTTGGCATGGTCAGTGAACAATCTGACAGGTAAACACTCAATAAGGATAGGTATGTCTGAAGCTAAGAAAAAGGTGGAATTGCGGCTCCGCCCGATTAGCCAGCCGCTGCGCAATTTCCGCATCGGACAGCTCGAGATTCAAACTGCCGGCATGGCAATCCAATACGATCCAGTCGCCATCGCACACGATAGCCAGCGGGCCACCCGCTCTGGCTTCCGGCGCAACGTGCAACACCACGGTACCGTAAGCAGTGCCGCTCATCCGCGCATCGGAAATGCGCACCATATCTTTTACACCCTGTGCCAGCAACTTGGGCGGCAAACCCATATTGCCGACTTCGGCCATGCCGGGATAACCTTTCGGGCCGCAATTTTTCATCACTAAAATTGAATTCGCATCCACGTCCAGATCCGGATCGATGATGCGCTTTTTATAGTGATCGAAGTCTTCGAACACCACCGCTTTGCCGCGATGCTGCATTAAATGAGGCGAGGCTGCGGAAGGTTTCAACACCGCGCCGTTTGGGGCGAGATTGCCGCGCAATATGCAGATGCCGCCATCACTGATCAATGGATTGTCAATTTGACGGATGACTTCATCGTTGTACACCGGCGCTTCGCGACAGTTTTCCCAAATCGATCGGCCATTGACCGTTAACGCATCGGGATTCGGCAACAGCTTATTCTCACCCATGCGCTTGATCGCACCCGGCAAACCGCCGGCATAATAAAATTCTTCCATCAGGTAGCGACCGGAAGGCATCAGATCAACTATCGTCGGAACACCGCGACCGATGCGGGTCCAGTCGTCCAGTTCCAGATCGACGCCGATTCGTCCCGCAATCGCTTTTAAATGGATCACTGCATTGGTCGAGCCGCCAATCGCCGCATTGACCGCGATCGCATTTTCAAACGCCTCACGAGTGAGCACTTTGGACAGACGCAGATCTTCCCAGACCATTTCAACAATGCGGATGCCTGACATATGGGCCAGCACATAACGGCGTGCATCGACTGCCGGAATCGCGGCGTTGTGCGGCAATGAGGTACCCAGTGATTCTGCCATGCACGCCATGGTTGATGCGGTACCCATGGTGTTACAGGTACCGGCAGAGCGCGACATGCCGGATTCAGCGGCCATAAATTGATGCATGGTGATCGTGCCGGCTTTGACTTCCTCGTGCAATTGCCACACCGCCGTGCCTGAACCGATATCTTTACCGTTCAGTTTGCCGTTCAACATGGGACCACCCGTGACTACGATGGTCGGAATATCACAACTTGCTGCTCCCATTAGCAAAGCCGGCGTAGTTTTATCGCAACCGACCAACAGCACGACTGCGTCCATGGGATTGCCGCGGATCGACTCTTCCACATCCATACTGGCCAGATTGCGGGTCAGCATCGCAGTTGGTCGTAAATTGGATTCGCCGTTGGAAAACACCGGGAACTCCACCGGGAACCCGCCAGCCTCTAAAATTCCTTTTTTTACGTGCTCAGCCAATTGACGGAAATGCGCGTTGCAGGGTGTCAGTTCCGACCAGGTATTGCAGATGCC
>Ga0207025_1119_pt1 | contig 12670 bp, 13 predicted proteins | sample Alteio_BWMinCont_45_FD_153261 | JGI IMG/M metagenome (GOLD analysis project Ga0207025, IMG submission 153261) | Enriched cells from forest soil in Barre Woods Harvard Forest LTER site, Petersham, Massachusetts, United States -... | ecosystem: Environmental > Terrestrial > Soil > Temperate forest >... | reverse complement strand
CACATTCCACACAGACAGGCTGGCACCGGGGGTTTATTTCTATATTTTGAGATTGACCTATCACTCCGGGAATACGAATACGAGCAAGCCGAAGAAATTCGTCGTCAAACATTGATTCGGAGGGACCCATGAAAACGAAATGGCTGCGAATAGGACTTTTATCCGCCGCGGTGTTCAGCGGCCGGGTGTGGGCTGATGAACAAACCTTTTCCGTTGGCAACAAGGCCGCCCCGCTGACTCAGGAAGGCGGCACCGCCCGAGCGATGTCCATGGGGTCCGCCTACGTCGGTGTGGCGGAGGGGTCCGAAACGTTATTTTGGAACCCCGCCGGGCTGGGCGATTTATGCGGCAAGGAATTGGGTCTACATAGCACCAGCAGCATCGGCGATACGTTTCAGGAAACTGGGGTCTTCGGCATGCCGATCGGTTCGTTGGGCGGCATCGCCGCGTCGCTCAACGGCGTGACAAACGGCAGCTTTGAAGGCCGGGATCAGTTCGGAAACCAGACCGCCAATTACTCGGCGGGCGACATCGGAGCGAACCTGGGCTGGGGCAAAAAAATAGTCTCCGGCATTTCCATCGGGGCCGCCATCAAGACGAACCAGCAGTACCTGGCGGGATCCACGTATTCTTCTTACGCGACAGATTTGGGGCTTTTATGGAATCCCTTTTCCACCTTTAAGGTGGGCGCGGCGTATACCAATCTCAACATCGGCAACAGCTATAGCAATTACGAGTTAAATTCTGCGTGGAATATCGGGTTATCGTATTACCCAATCAAACCGCTTCTTTTAGCGGTCGCCGGCCAGATGCAGCCTGGCGGCGTGAACCGCATGCAGTTCGGCGGCGAGTACAGCGTCAATTCAATCATCGAACTCCGCGGCGGCTATGAGTTTAATTATCCCAATCAAGACCTATCGGGGATGACCGATTTTACGCTCGGCATCGGCCTTACGTTAACCAAACACATCCAAATCGATTACGCCTTCGTTCCCGAAGGCGCGCTCGGCGAGGAAAATCGCATCGGCTTGATCTATAAATTTGGATGCGAAGAAAAGCCTGCACCCATGATGAAATCCGAGGCGAATATCGAACCCAAGACGCTGGCGGTGGTAGAAGCGCCGGTCGCCGTGGAGGAGAAGGTCATACTCCTACAGGATACGCATTTCGACTTTGACCAATCGAGCCTGAAGCCGGAAGCGAAGACAATGCTGGATACGAGTATCCAGACTCTGAAGCAAAACCCTGGCACGTTCGTTCGTCTGGCGGGGTATACTTCGGCTGAAGGCACCGAGGAGTACAACCAGAAGTTGAGCGAGAGAAGAGCCGCGTCAGTCAGAAATTACCTTATTGCGGGTGGTATTGCGCCGGACAGGATGACCCTCATTGGCTACGGAGAAGCTAGACCGGCGGAGCACGAAGCAAACCCTCAGGACATCAATTCCGTGGCTGCGAAGGCGAACATGAGAACGCTCTTTGAAATCGTCATCAAGTAGGGCCGTTTGACGAGGCATTCATCGGGCGCGACCTAGAGCTGACTCTTAATAACGGTGCCGCTTGATCCTACGGGTTCACTCCAAGCAAATAGTGGGACGTAAGGATTTTGGGCTGCATACGCCGCATTGATAGATTTCAATCGAGGGTATGATGCTTGATACAGCGCGGGGTCATTTTTCCGAACCACGCTTATGACGTATGCCGAGATCCGGTCGTAGATCACATTTTCGGGCAATCGGTCTTTCGTAATTGCGTCGTACGAAGTATGAATTTTCTCGCCGCTTTTAAGGGTCTCCAGCTTCACGGTCGCACCTATCTTGTTGGCCTGCTCGTTCTCCGAAAGCGAACCGAATGCCAAAAACTCCGCCGAGATTTTTGGCCAGATTTCTGTTTTTTCAACTTCCCATTTATAAAGCTCCAAAAGCCGGCTGAATTCGGCGATTTGTGCCTCTGATCTAGCGCTTTCTTCGGTCCTGTTAATCCTGGCAACCGCCTCTTCGTTGCGTACAAGATGAAAGGTTTGAGACGCTATTTCTTGAGTATCCTTATACACGGTTCCTGAAACGTGCCAATAGGCGGTGGCACCGAGCTGGGCGGCCGCCTTCCGCGCAAGGGCATCTGCCTTGGAATAATCGGTTCCGATTTCCTGCTGATCAAAATTCAAAGTCATGGTTGCTATATCTGTGTCTTTGTAACCGCTCTTACCTTTCCAAGACCCGTTAAAGTCTAAATACTTTGGCGCGACTGGCAGGTATGTAGTAACTGTTAGCGGTAAGGTGGTAATCCTGTAGGCAAGTAGCGGCGCATTTGACATTATCACTAGGGCAGCTATAAGGAGATGATTTAAGCGTGCTGCTCCTGTTCGTTTGAAAACACTAGACTCCATCAGGGATTGCCTTGACAAGTTGGTTCCTTGGGTTCAATGACCTCGATGCTTGATGTCTGAGGTGCACTAGAAGGGTATCCCCTGATTTGCTGGTTGGCAAGTAGTATAAAGACTTATTCAGATATAAGGCATTGAATTAGAGTGCCTGATCCTACACGCAAACCAGGGAGGAACCTGGGGCAGGGTGGACCGATTTTTTCTGAGGAGAATCAAGACATGTCACTTTTCAACCTGGTGAATTTTCACGCCCACGGTCCCCGCGGCCGCTTCGCAGAGGTCGCGGGGACGTGCGGTGAATAAGGTTCTATTGCGGAGCCTGCGTCGCCACGGGAATCCGAATCGCGTCTCCCGAAACAACGAGCTCGACGCGCCGATTGCTTTGGCGTCCTTCTGTCGTGTCATTGGAAGCAACGGGTTTGGTACTGCCAAACCCGCGCGATACGATGGAATCCGCGGAGACCCCCTGGCTCACGAGATAATCGCGCGCCCCCTGCGCCCGTCGTTCAGACAACGTCTGATTGGAGGCGTCGGTGCCCACGCTGTCGGTATGACCCTCGACTTCGAGTTTCAACCCGGGGTGGGCCAGGACAATGCCGGAGATTTTCGCCAGTTTCTCGCGGGCCGCCGGCCGCAGGTCCGATTTTCCGGTTTCGAAAAGCACCCCGGACATGTTGACGATCAGCCCGCGGGCGGTGTCACGTGTTTGAAGGATCGAATTCAATTGCAGCAGCAGTTGAGCGCGCAATGCGGCTTTTTCGCCTTCCGCGCGCTGCGCTTGCCCGACCGCGACGTTGCGTTCGGCCGTGGCCTGACCCGCGGCCGCTTGGGCGGCGTCACGTCCCGCGTTCGCCTGATTCGTGGCAGTCACGGCAGAGGCGCTGGTGGCTTCCGCGGCGGTTCGTGCGGTATCCGCCTTCTCCTGGGCGAGCTCGGCCTGTGCCCGGGCGGTTTCCGCCTGGGCTTGTCCTAACGCGGCGGTCGTCGCGGCGCCTTGGGCCACATTAATCTGGTCCTTGGACGCCTGGCGCTCGGTCGCTAAACTTGCCGCCTCCTGACCTTTGATCGACACCAAACGGGCATCTTCCGCCCGTTGCACGGCCTCACGGGCCGTTGCGGACCGTCCTTTTTTCCCTCCTTCTTTAGTCTCCGCCTGCGCCAGAAGGTCTTGGGCGTTCTTGAAGGCCTCGGGCGCGTAGGTTTCAGCCCCGGCCGCTTTGGCGATGCGCACGGCGTTGCGGGCTTCATACACCGCTAACGGCGTTTTGGAATCCATGGTCATGCCGAGCTCGCCGGGGGCGATGTTCACTTCGTATTGCCCTCTCCCCAGCAGCTCATACTTCGCGTCAATGGATTCGACTTTCCCTTTGGTGTTTTTGCGGATCGCGTTTTCCAGAACAACCACGTTGCTGGGAGCGGACACGGCAAAGTAAGGTTCCGCCGTTACCACCAACCCGAACGATTGGAGCTGTTCGGTCACGTTCAGTTCGCTTTTTCCATTCTTGACGATTAATTCCCCGAGGTTGGTGGGACGCCCTTCCGGGGAGATGGCCCAAAGCACATACGTCAAATATTCCGGGCCGAACTGCGTGGCGGCGGGCAGGTTTTCGAACTCCGCGTCAATCACGGTGGCGCCGGCATTGCTTTTAATTTCCGCAGAGCCTTTCGCATCCGCCAGAAGCACGGTCCCCTTGAAATCGATCATCGTCGATGATTTCAAATACTGGTAATTGATGGCTTTCGCGGAATTCTGGACCACCGTGACTTTGTAAAGCGGAACAGACACGGGGACGGCCTGGGCCTGCATCAGCAGGGTCGAACACATGGCCATCGCTAAAAACACTTTCATGATCTTCATATATTTACCTCCCGGTAAATCCGGCATTGACAAACGTCGTACGTTTCCATACACAAACTCCTTTGATAAAGTTTTCCACCTACTCCCGGCTAAGCCGGTACACGGCATAGAACAACAGACCGGTGACCATCGCCGTTACAATCGCTGGGCCCTGGTGTTTCTTCGCCAGAATCCTCAGGTCTTTCCAGGCCGCGAGGCCGCTGTCCTGCGCATCTTCGAACAAATCTCTTCCCTGGGCCTGCGCTTGTTTGAGGAGGGCTTCGCCTTTGGCTTTCACGTCGTCGGCCAGTTCCGCGAGATTTCCCTTGACCAGTTCTAAAGTATCTCCACCATTACCTACTGAAGGTTTTACTTTCATTCCATCCATAGAGCCTCCTTTTTCCAGTTGTTAGTAAGTGACGCTTCTGCAATGCGTGGAGCATCCTTTGAGTCGCTTAAAAAGGACCGCAAACACAGCCTGACTATTCAATGCGTGCTACGATACGTGTGGGGATAAATCGCCTGAGGTCGTTGTGGATGTGGCGTCAGACGGCGCCGTTTGTTTCTCATTGGCCCGGTGATGAGCGGGATCGTTATTCAAGTTCTGGCCATTATTCTTCGGGATATCTTTCTTGTCGGGGATCTCCCCGCGGGCATCATTGTACCCCTGGCCGACTCGTGACAGTTCTTTGTCGTCTTTCATAATGTCTCCTTAAAAAGGGTCCCATGAATCTTAATCAAAGGGGGTTGCGTCCCTGGATAATCCGTATCGCCATTACGACCAAGGCAACAACAAGCAAGATATGGATGAATCCCCCCATCGTATAGGAAGTGACTAACCCGAGCGCCCATAAAACCACCAAGATGACAGAGATCGTCCACAACATAGGTTCCTCCTTATTCTTTCTCATCCTTATCTTAGATGAAACGGGCGCCGTTGCCTATCAGGAGAGTGAGCTATATTTGCCATCGTTAGGACCACTATGGGGGGACTATGCCAAACGCTGGCCGGTTGAAAGGCGGATCGAGTTCCTTAAAGGGTCTCTAGGAGTTACGTTGATTCAAGAGGACGGCCCCGGCGATAGCAGCTGTCACACCTCCTACAAGCATCCACATCGCCTTGTTCGTGGCGGAGCCGGTGAAGAACCTCGAGACATCTGAGCTGAACGACTGAGACGCGTTGTAACCCGTTATGATAAGGATAACGCCTGCGACAAGCAGGGCCAGTCCGATGGCTTTATTCATCTGTCCTCCCCTTTGATATCTTGCTATGGACGTGCGTCCTTTAATTCAGATGATGTCTTTCCACCCAATGCACGGCATGCTGGGTGAGTTCGTGGGCGTTTTTGAGATGCATCTTGACCTTGATGTGGGCCCGGTAGGACTCCACCGTTTTGGGGCTGATGTGGAGGTCCTCCGCGATCTGGCGGGTCCCCCGCCCCCGGCCGATCGATTGATACACCTGTAATTCGCGGTCGCTGAGGGCCCCCTCCGGCGAGGTTTTCTCATCCGGTGCCCCCTCCGCGATCTTATGGAGCATCTTGGCGGCCATCCTATCGCTTAAGTAAATTTCCCCGTCCAGGATGCGATGGATGGCCTTCAACACCTCGTTTGACGCTTCGTGCTTCATGATGTAACCCTGGGCCCCCGCCCGCAGCGCGCGCTCAGCATACAGCGACTCCTCGTGCATGGAAAGCACCAGGCTCCGCGACGTGATCGAGCGCAATTTCATGTCTTTGAGGAGATCCAAGCCGCTGGAGCCTGACAAGGTAAGATCCAAGATCACGATATCGGGCTTTAGGACCAGGATAGATTTCAAGGCTTGTTGCGATGTCGCGGCCCTTCCGCATACACTCAAGTCCGATTGAAGACTGATCAGACGGGAGAGCCCCTCGCGGATCAGAGGGTGATCATCCACGATGAAGACTCTGGACCTCAGTTGTTTTGGCTTAGGCTGAGACGCTGTACCTATGAGGGCATTTCCTGGCATGGTGGATCGCCGACCTTTGGGGGGAGCGGTGAGGGATCATGGAACGCTAACGACGGTCCGGTTCCTCCCTCCGGGGACCCTCCTCCCGTTAGGAGGTCTTTTTCTTGTTCCTTTTTTGATCGTAGAGAGCGGAGTCGGCGCGGGCCATGAGATTCTCAAGGGTCGTTGAATCCTGCGGCTCCAGCCGCGCCATCCCAAAGCTGCAACTTATTTGATAGGGGCGATGATTGCCGGCGTTGGCTTTTTTTAAGGCGTCCCCAAGACGCCGTTGCAGGACGGCGGCCCCGCCGCCGGGCTCCTCCACGGCGCCGATGGCGAACTCGTCGCCGCCGATGCGCGCCACGATGTCGGAGGTACGAAAGCATTCCGTGAGAATGTCCGCGGTGGTTTTAAGCGCCTGATCCCCCTCCCCATGGCCATGCTGATCGTTGATCTGCTTCATGCCGTCCAAATCCGCCAGGCATAGGATAAAATTGAGTCCATTGCGATTGGCCGATTTGATCTGCTGGTCAACGAGCGTTAGAAAACCGCGGCGGTTGTACAGGCCCGTCAGCTCATCCCGGACCGCTAAACTTTGCAGGACGTTGCGGACCCGGTCCCGCTCAATGGAATAGCGCACGATACGCCCCAGGGCTTTTCCGGTGATCTGGCCTTTGACCAGATAGTCCTGGGCGCCCCGGCGCACCGCCTCCAGGGCCAGCACGTCGTCATTTAAGCCGGTGAGGACGATGGTCGTGAGGGACGGGAACCCGGCGCGCAATTTTAAAAACGTCTCCAACCCCTGGCTGTCCGGGAGCTCCAGGTCCAGCAACACCAGATCTGGATGATGATCGCGAAGATACTCCATCCCCGCCTGCAAACGGGTGACCCAGTCAAGGTGGATGTCCAAGGTGCGCTCCTCCGCCAACAACTCGCGAAGCAGGGCTTCATCCCCGGCGTCATCTTCAATCAACAGGACGTTCAAAGTCAGCGGCACCACCGTCGCGCTGTCGGAGATCAGGAGATCTTCGACCGTCCGTACAATCACCGAAAACTGGCCGAAACTTGAAGGTTTGACGATATAACAACGGCTGTCCAGGGCATATTTTTTAATCAGATCGACGTGCGTATCGGAGGTCGTAAACAAGACCACCGGGATGGATTTCAACTGGTCATCGTTCTTTATTTCCTGGAGGACTTTTCGACCGTCCTTCCGCGGCAGGTTGATGTCCAGCAGAATCAAATCCGGCCGGGTGGAGTCTTCGTAAGGCGTGTCATGCTTGAGGTACCGCAGCCCCTTCACGCCGTCGTCGACCCAGTTGAACTTAAAATCCATCGTCGCGGCCCGGAACGCTTCCTGCGTCATCTGGGCGTCGACCGGATCGTCTTCCACCAGCAGGACATTCACCAGCCTTTTGTCGATGGGTTTCTCACTGAGGTTCATGGGTCATCCAGGGGCTCCACAAAGCACGACGCGGGGAGCGAAAAATAAAAAGTGGACCCTTTCCCCGGTTCTGATTCGACCCAGATCCGCCCGCCATGACGCGCGATAATTTTTTCGCAGATCGCCAGGCCGATGCCCGTTCCCGGATACTCGGTGCGGGTGTGGAGACGTTTGAAGAGCACGAAGATATGGTCGATGTCTTGCGGGTCAATGCCAATGCCGTTGTCGCTCACAGAAAACGCCCATTCCGTTTTAGTCTTTTTGGCGGACACGCGCACCCGGGGAGGGTCGCCGCTGCGAAACTTAAGGGCGTTGCCGATGAGGTTCTGGAAAAGCTGTTTCATTTGCAGGGGGACGGCCATCACCGCCGGGAGCGGGTCCACCGTGATCTCCGCCTGCTGCTCGCGGATCGCCAGTTCGCTGTCCGACACGACTTCCGCGACGACCGCGGCTAAATCGGTCCGTTGGGGAGCGATCTCACCGCCTCCCGTGCGGGCGTAGGCCAGGAGATCGCGGATCAGCGTTTGCATCCGCGTGGCGCCGTCCACGACATACCCGATGAATTTGTTGGCGTTATCGTCCAAACGGCCGCGATATTGATGGGCGAGGATCTCCGTGAAACTGGTGATTTTGCGCAGCGGCTCCTGCAGGTCGTGCGAGGCCACATAGGCGAACTGCTCCAGCTCTTTGTTGGAACGCGTCAATTCGATGTCGACCAGCCTGCGTCGCTGGATTTCGCTCTCCAGCTTCGCGTTGGCGCGGGACAGTTCCCGCGTGCGCTCCTGGATGCGCGATTCCAGTTCATCATAGGCTTTCCGCATCGCCTCCAGCGCCTGGCGTTTTTGGGTCACGTCGATGACAAAACACACGGACAGGCCTTCAGGTTGGATCAACGGCACCAGGCCGACCAGGACAGACACCCGACTCCCATCGGGCCGGAGGAACTCCTTTTCCAGCGGCTGGCAGCTTCCATAGATCGCTGTTTGTTCCCGCACCCAGGCGTCCTGCGGCAAATACTCCGGAGGCGTGATATCGTCCAGACGCAGGCCGTTACCCTGCATATGGCTGCGTGTATAGCCAGCCAACTTCAGAAACGCGTGATTGGCTTCAATGATCTGACCACCCGCATCGACGATAAGGATCCCGATGATGTTCGATTCCATGAGCCGCCGGAATCGCCATTCGCTGTCGCGCAGGGCCTGCTCGCTGCGTCTTCGTTCTGTCTCGACCTCTATCAATACTGCACCTCATCCAGGCTGGCCACTAACTGCCCCAGCGATTTCAAGGCCGCCGTATGACGCAGCCCGCTTTCCAGCGCGACGCGCGTCGTCGCATCACGGAACACGATCACGCCGCCGATGGTCTGTTCGTCCTGCGTCCAGACCGGCGCGGCGGTGTCATCGATGACGATGTCCTGGCCGTTTTTGCTTTTCAGGACCCAGTCCTCCGCCAGATGGATCGATCCCCCTTCTTGAAACATCTTGTCCAGGTAATCATCGGCCACTTGATCGCGTCCCTTGTGGGTCACATGGAAAACCTCAAAAAAGGGCCGGCCGAGCGCGTCGTCAAGCGACCACCCGGTCAGACGCTCAGCGGTCCGGTTCAAGAAGACAATCTTCCCCTGCAAGTCGGAAAAAATGACCCCGTCGCCATTGCTGGCCACGGCGGCAGTGAGCCAGCGGGCTATTTTTCTGAATTTCGATTCGGCGCGGTGTTTATAAAGCGCCATCTCAATGCACACCTGAAGTTCGCGCTCTGAATAGGGCTTGAGGATGTACCCGAAGGGTTCGGTGACTCTCGCCTGGTTCAGCTTTTGCATGTCGGAGTACGACGTCAGGAAAATGATCGGAAGATCGCAGTCGGTTTTGATTTCCCGCGCCGTTTGAAGACCGTCGATAGGGCCTTTTAACACGACATCCATCAGGACGAGGTTGACCAGCGGCTGAGATTGAGCCTGAGCCAGGGCCTGGGCCTTGGCTTCTTTTGCCATGCGCACTGCCTCCGGGCCGTTATCCGCGATGCCGGCCACCTCATATCCCATCGTGGTCAGACGACTGTTAAGATCACCTGAAATAATCGCTTCATCTTCTACAATGAGAATCCGTGGTGGCATGATGGTTTCCTCCTTATCTAAATCGTAGGTCTTTCGACACGGGCTGGCAATCCGGCGGCTGACTGATGTGTCCTATGGAAAATGCCTTATCTGTTTAGCGGAGATTTCAGTAGACGGTTTACGGGGATTGGATTATATTGCTGCGGAGAGGGATCTGGTTAGACAGGAACGGCGCGGCTAATTGAGCTTATCGCTTCGCGCCCAGCGGATCGCGTATTCCCGGACGGCCCCGGCGTCGGCGAGATCCAGTTTTTGCTTGATATGTTCCCGGTACGTATCGATCGTTTTTGTGCTCAGACTCAGGTCCTTGGCGATCTGGTTGGTTCCGCGGCCCTGTCCGATCAAGCGAAAGACCTGCAATTCCCGATCACTCAGGCGTTCAATAGGCGAACTTTGAAGGGCCGGAGGCGGCGAAGAGGATTTTCGCAGGATTTTATCGAACATCGCTTTGCTGACATAAATCTGGCTGTCGAGTACCTGCCGGAGCGCCAGCAGCAGTTTATCGGTCGCTTCTTCTTTCATCACATAGCCGCTGGCCCCGGCCCGCAGCGCCCGCTCGGCATACAGGGATTCATCAAGCATCGACAGGACCAGGATCCGAACCTGGGGATGCGCCGATTTGATCTGTCGAATGAGTTCCAGGCCGTTCACCCCCCGTAAAGCGATATCCAGAATCACCAGGTCGGGTTTTACCTGGTGGATGGATTTCAGCGCCTGCTCCCCCTCCGCGCTCTGGCCGCAGATCATGAAGCCCGGCTCCTGCGCCACCAATTGGGTCAGTCCCTGGCGGACGATCGGGTAATCATCAATAATGAAAAGTCGGACCGGCTGAGTAGGCGCGCGCTTCTTCATTCCTTGCATGGAATCAGTTGTATTTTACGGCAAGATAGTTCGTAAGACGCTTCGTTTGTCTAATTGAATTGTAGAGCTTGCCGGACGAGCTGTCAATCGGTCATATCACTGACCCCTGATCCATGGAATGACTTAATGATTTTGCGCAAAAGATTGCTGACGCGCAACGAGCGTTTGCAAATTTACGAATCTGCTCCGGTAACATGTGTGGCAGTCCTGTGAAGTCACCGTGACAGGACCGATAGCTTCCCTTTAAAATCCCTTCTATAATCCGCATCAATTTTCCTGAGACAAATTAAGGACCCGTCGTTCGCATGAATAAATCACCGCCTGGTGGCTCTAAGGGGTGGAGGCGTATGATGCATGATCCGTCAGTTTCGTTAAAACCAGGCAAAGCTCCGGGATACACCCAACTCCTAGGCGGTGTTACGCAGCTTTTGCATGAGGCGCGGCAGCAAACAGCTCGCTCGGTGAACGCGATCCTTACCGCGACGTACTGGGAGATCGGCCGACGCATCGTGGAGTTTGAACAGCAGGGCAAGACAAGGGCCGCCTATGGTCAAGGACTTTTAGAACGGCTCTCAAGAGACCTTACCCGATTCTTCGGGCGGGGTTTCTCAGAACGCAATTTAGACCAGATGAGATTGTTTTACACGATTTGGCCAATTCCGCAGACAGTGTCTGCGGAATCTCGACTCTCAATAGAACAAATTCCCGAGACAGTGTCTAGGGAATCTGAACGCTCAGAACTTCGCGGTTATCGGGAACGAAAACGGCAGACAGTGTCTGCCGTTTTCGCCGAGAAAGCGTTTCCCTTGTCCTGGTCCCATTACGTGCGCCTGTTGGCCATTTCAGAGGATCACGCCCGCACCTTTTATGAAACCGAAGCCCTCCAAGGCGGTTGGTCGGTGCGGCAGCTGGATCGCCAAATCTCCAGCCAGTTCTATGAACGTCTGTTGCTCTCTAAAAACAAGGCCGGGATGCTTCAAAGAGCCGGCGCCTCCCCTCCGGGAGATCGGACGTCACCCGATGAAGAAATTAAAGACCCCACGGTTCTGGAGTTCCTGAACCTTAAAGACGAGTATTCGGAGTCCGAATTGGAGGAGGCGTTGATTCATCGCCTGGAGGACTTTTTATTGGAAATGGGCAACGCCTTCGCCTTTGTGGCACGGCAGAAGAAAATTTGCATTGGCGGCGAGTGGTACCGGATCGATCTCCTGCTTTACCACCGGAAACTCCGGTGTTTGGTCATCCTGGAGTTAAAAACCGGAAAGTTTTCCCATGCCGACGTGGGGCAAATCAATCTTTACCTGAATTATGCCCGGGAGCATTTAACGCTCCCCGATGAGAACCCGCCTGTGGGGGTCATCCTCTGCGCGGAGCGCAATGAGGCGGTGGTGCACTATGCGTTGGGCGGGCTGCACAACAAGGTGCTTGCCTCCCGGTACCGCTTACAATTACCAAAGGAACATCAATTGAGAAAAGAATTACAGAAGGTCCGGCAGCAGTTTCAAAAGCGAAAGACGTCCACCTTGCATCCCACGAATAAAAATAAAACGAATAAATAGCCTCCGGCTGGCTCTAAGGAGTACGGAGGCCATTTATGAAATCCCCTGTTTCAAAGCTAAAGCTCTATCTGGACACAACCATTCCCAGCTACGTGTTTGCCCTGGACACCCCGGAACGCATGGCAGTCACCCGGCGGTTTATGAGGCTCGTGACCGATCCTGGTTATGAAATGGTGATCTCTGACGTCGTTATTCGGGAAATTAATGGGGCCGCACAGCCGAAGCGAGACCTGCTCCTTGAGGTGGTTAGAGGAATACCCGTCCTGCCGTCAACCGCTCAATCGGACGCTTTAGCCGAAGCGTATATAAAGGCGGGCGCGTTGCCGCGCGGTTCCCTTGAAGATGCCATGCACGTCGCCATTGCCACTCTGTATAATGTGGATGCGTTGATTAGCTGGAACTTCGGACACCTGGTGAACATTCGGCGGGCAAAAGCGATCGCGGCGGTGAATGCAACGAGAGGCTTGCCGCATATCGAGATCCTCAGCCCCGAGGAGGTTATACCGT
>Ga0207025_1117_pt1 | contig 12724 bp, 13 predicted proteins | sample Alteio_BWMinCont_45_FD_153261 | JGI IMG/M metagenome (GOLD analysis project Ga0207025, IMG submission 153261) | Enriched cells from forest soil in Barre Woods Harvard Forest LTER site, Petersham, Massachusetts, United States -... | ecosystem: Environmental > Terrestrial > Soil > Temperate forest >... | reverse complement strand
ACGGGAACGTGGACTTCGGCATATATCGATAGTGGCACGGACACCGTATATTTTGACGACCCGGCCGACACAGCTTTGATTGCCTGTCCAAGCAAAGAGTACTATTCAGGTTTTTACTGTCCGACCAGCCCCCAAAACATTGGGTTCAGTTACGCCAATTTTGGCACTACCACATCGTTGGCTACTGTATCAATGTCCGTTACAAGTCCACTCTTGTTTAATGCAAACATTGTAGCGTTCGACAATGCGGCTGGCTCCACAGGCACGTCGACCACGCTTAATTCAGAAGTTGCTCTGGGATTGTCAACATTCTTCGGGCATACCAACTACTTTTTGTTCAGTGGCAAAACGGCACCTGGAACAGGATTTGGCGGTACTGCCAGTACTACGGTAACTGGCCCTATGAATGGGATCCAGTAAGAGCATTTAATAGAAAAAAATAAATTTTATTTTTCTTTCAAAGGGCGCATTTTCATGTGCCCTTTTTTAATTCCCTGTACTATTGCGGTTTGATTTCAATGTTCGGCCAAGAGCAGTCGTATAATTATCAGATGTTCAAATCAGCTTAAACAAACCGCAAGGAGAGCAGTATGAAATGGACTGACACCAGTGAAATTGCCAGCGCGTTGGCTCAAAAGCATCCCGACATCGACCCCAAACTGATCAGGTACACGCAGTTGCGAGTATGGGTAATGGAACTCAACCACTTTAACGATGACCCGGATCATTGTGGCGAGAAAATACTGGAAGCGATTCAGATGATGTGGATCGATGAAGTTGACGAAAAAAGCGCATAACGCAAATCAGTCATCACAGAAAAATTCAAATGGGCTGCAATTTATCGTTGCAGCCCATTTTCTATTTCTCAATATTTGGCGAATTTGCGAACGCTTGCATTGAATCCGCAATTGTCCAACAGCCTGTTGGACAATTTCCTCTTTAGCCGCTACAAAGCCCTGGCAATAATTTCTTTCATAATTTCATTCGCGCCACCGTAAATACGCTGCACTCTGGCATCTGCATACATCTGGGTTATCGGATATTCGAGCATGTAGCCATAGCCGCCGAATAATTGCAGGCAGCGATCAATTACGCTGCATTGCAAATCGGTGATCCAGTATTTGGCCATCGATGCGCCAACCGTATCCAGATCGCCGGCTATCAGTTGCGCAATGCAGTGATCAATAAACACGCGCGCAACGGTTGCTTCGGTTTTGATTTCGGCCAGAACGAAGCGGGTATTCTGCATGTCGATCAACGGCTTGCCAAACACCATGCGCTCTCTGGTATGCGCAATTGTCAGCGCCAGAGCCCGCTCAATGATTGCCACACCGGACACCGCGACTATGGCGCGTTCATAGGGCAGCTCAGTCATCAGCTGAATAAACCCGGCACCGGCGATACCGCCCAACACATTCTCTGACGGGATGCGCACATTATCAAAAAACAGCTCGCAGGTATCCTGACCTTTTTGCCCCAGTTTTTCCAGTATCCGCCCACGTCTGTAGCCAGCAAGATTATTGGTTTCCACCAGTATCAGCGAAGTTCCTTTGGCGCCTTTGGCCGGATCAGTTTTGGCAACCAGCAAAACCAGATCAGCCATATAGCCGTTGGAGATAAATGTTTTTGATCCGTTGATGACATACTCGTTACCATCCAGCACCGCCGAAGTGCGCACACCCTGCAAATCAGATCCGGCGCCGGGTTCGGTCATGGCAATCGCAGCTATCATTGCGCCGCTGGCAAGCTGCGGCAGATACTTCAATTTTTGCTGTTCAGTACCCTGATTCAAAATATAGTGCGCAACAATGGCATGCACATGCAATCCGAAACTGGTATCGCCGGAACTCGCCAGCTCTTCAAACACGACGCACTCATGCGCGAATGTGCCGCCCGATCCGCCGTACTGTTCCGGAATATCGGCCAGCAGCATGCCCATGTCACCGGTCTTGGTCCAGATATCGCGATCTACATGCTGCTGCTGTTTCCATTTATCCTGATGCGGAAGAATTTCAGCAGAAATAAAACGACGCACGGCATCGCGAAATCCTTCCAGCTCAGCGTTCATCCAGGGTGAGGTATAAGTCATATAGTCTCTTTTAATGATTAGTTGATTGATACATGGTCACCACACAGGCGCCACCCAAACCTAAATTATGTTGCAAGGCCACGCGCGCACCAGCGACATTTCTGGCTCCCGCATTTCCTCGCAATTGCTGAGTCAATTCAAAACACTGCGCCAATCCTGTGGCACCAAGTGGATGTCCTTTGGAAAGCAGGCCTCCAGACGGATTCGTCACAACACGCCCGCCATAAGTATTGTCGCCATCGTTAATAAATTTTTCTGCATCACCTTCCGGGCATAAACCCAGCGCTTCGTAACTAATCAATTCATTGTGCGCAAAGCAGTCATGCAATTCGACCACGTTGATCTCTTCCGGGCCGATACCGGTGGCCTGATACACCTGATCCGCTGCGGCCTTACTCATGTCGTAGCCAACCACGCGCATCATATCGTTGCTGTCGAAGGTGCTGCTGCGATCCGTGGTCATGGCCTGTCCGATTATTTGCACAGCGCGATTCAGATTGTGTTTTTTGGCGAACTGTTCCGACACCAGCACTGCAGCAGCTGCGCCGCAAGTCGGCGGACAGGCCATCAGTCGCGTCATGACGCCGGGCCAAATCATCGGGGCAGCCATCACTTCTTCGGTGCTGACTATTTTTCTGAACAATGCCATGGGATTGTTAACCGCATGCTGACTGGCTTTGGCACGGATTTTGGCAAAGGTTTCCAGTTTGGTGCCGTATTTATTCATATGGCTTAAACCGGCACCGCCAAAATAGCGTAATGCAAACGGTACATCCGTATTCGCAACCAGTTTGTTGGTCAACTCGTCAAACCGGTTAAATGGGGTGGGTCTGTCCTGAAACATCGTTGCCAGCGCACCCGGGCTCATTTGTTCAAATCCCAGCACCAGTATGCAATCAGCCGCACCACTGGCGATGGCCTGACGCGCCAGATACAGCGCGGTTGAACCGGTAGAACAATTATTGTTCACATTGATGATAGGAATGCCGGTAAGACCAACTTCATATAGCGCCTTTTGACCGCAGGTCGAGTCGCCATACACGTAACCTACATAAGCCTGCTGAATATCCTCGTAACTGATTCCGGCATCTTGCAAGGCCAGTCGGGCCGCGTTCGCACCCATCACATCATACGATGCGCTCGCGCCGGGTTTGACGAACGGAATCATACCCACGCCACTGACAACTACTTTTTGATTCATTGCGGTCTCCTTTAATTTATTTCTTGATGTTAACTTATAATGACTGTAATTTTTTGACCCGGGAAAAAAATGCGTAGGTACAGACATCTAATTTTCGTCTTTCTTTTCCTGATCATATTACTCGTGGTTTCCGAGGTCACCGGTCTGCGTGAACACTTCAGTTTTGCGCTGCTGCGTCAAATACTCACAGAGAACATCTTCACCGGGTTGTTAATCTTTGTTCTGCTGTTCACTATCGGCAATCTGATTCATATACCGGGCCTGGTTTTCCTCGCTGCCGCGGTATTAACCCTCGGGCGCGTCAACGGCGGGCTGGCGACATATATTGCTGCGAGCTCCTCATGCGCGTGCACATTTTTTGTTATCCATTATCTGGGTGGAGACGCGTTGCGCGAAATCGATAACAAAACTGCAACCAGGCTGCTTGACCATCTGGATGCACATCCGGTACGCAATATCCTCATTTTGCGCATCCTGTTTCAGACCCTGCCTGCCCTCAATTACACGCTGGCCTTATCGGGCGTCAGCTTTCGCAAATATATGCTTGGCACTCTGCTTGGTCTCCCCTTGCCTATCGCTGCCTACTGTCTATTTTTCTCACAATTAGCAAAATACATTCATCTTTAGGCCAAAATTGGCTATGCTGAAGAGCGCCGAAATTCTTGTAAATCTTTTTTTGTTTTGTTGTAAGGAATGACGCGCCATCACGACTACTGATTGCCAAGTCCAATAACACATTGATCAAATCGGTCATATGGTCCTTCTGGCAATCACAACTAACCACAAAGGAGTAGTACATGAAAGATATGAAATCTGGCATTGCCATCGCTACCGCAGCAGCAGCATTTTTCGCTTTCGGCGCAAATATTTCCGTAGCGCAAGCTGCTGATGCACCTGCGGCAGTTCACTGCGCAGGGATTAATAGCTGCAAAGGTACTTCTGAATGCAAATCGGCGACTAACGATTGCAAGGGCCAAAATAAATGCAAAGGCCAAGGCTGGGTAAGCAAAGCTAGCGCAGGCGAATGCACATCCGCCGGCGGCAAAATAGCGAAGTAATAATCTGGCACCGGTTCGCTCCGGTGCCATTTTTCTTTTACACATGACAAAAATAGACGGCTTCGGCCTGGGGTTACGCCCCGATCACTATCACGACTTTCTGGAAACCAGACCACGTATCGACTGGTTGGAAATCATTTCCGAAAACTATATGGTCCCTGGCGGGAAGCCGCTGTACTTCCTCGATAAAATCCGGCGCGATTATCCTATGGTCATGCACGGTGTTTCGATGTCTATCGGCAGTACCGATCCTCTGGACATGAATTATCTGCGCGAATTGAAAGCACTGATCCAACGCGTTCAACCCGGCTGGGTGTCCGATCACATCTGCTGGACCGGTGTAGATCATGCCAACCTGCACGATCTGCTGCCCATGCCCAATACCGAGGCAGCGCTGCAACATCTGGTGGAGCGCGTTCAACGCGTACAGGATTTTTTAGGCCGGCAACTGGTGCTGGAAAATGCGTCGACCTATGTTGCCTTCACTGCCGATGAAATGCCGGAATGGGAATTCGTCGCCGCATTAGCCAAACGTTCCGGTTGCGGCATTCTGCTCGACGTCAACAACGTGCACGTCAGCGCAGTCAATCACGGCTTCGATGCGCGTCGTTATATCGATGCGATGCCGGCTGAGCACATCGTTCAAATTCATATGGCCGGTCACGAAGACCACGGTGATTACATCATCGATACGCACGATCATCCGATCACACCGGCCGTGTTCGAACTTTATCGCTACGCGCTGGAACGACTCGGTTGGATTCCGACCATGATAGAACGCGACGACAATATTCCGCCGTTGGCTGAATTGCTGACTGAGCTAGAGCAAATCAGACACATAGCCGACAACGTAATGCATCAACAGGGAATAGTCGCATGAGCTCCAACCTGGCGCATCAACAGCAAGAACTCGCCGCAGCGATACGTGCAGATTCAGCGCTGACCAGTAATTTATTGCAGGCGACTCCGCAAGGCACTCCCGCACGTTTGCACATTTACAGCAACGCCTACCGCGCGCGCCTGGGAGAAGCACTGAAAGAAAACTATCCCGTATTGGCACGTGTGTTGGGCGACGATGGTTTTATCGATCTATCAGCCGCCTTTCTGCATAGCTATCCCTCACGCACCCCATCGATACGCTGGTTCGGTGCGGCGCTGGCGGAATTCGTCGAACAGAATACCGACGCGTTACCGCATCCGTCGCTGTGCGATTTGATACGCATGGAGTGGGCACTCAATACGGCATTCGACGGCGCAGATGCAAACCCACTCAAGGTAGCCGATATGCTGACGATCGCGCCGCAAAACTGGCCCACATTGCGTTTTGCGGCCCACCCGACCCTGCATCTGCTGGCCATGAACTGGAACGTAGAACCATTGTGGACGGCATTGTCCGCAGACGAAAATGCCGACACTGAACCACCAGAAGAATTACAACATCATCTGCTGATCTGGCGTTATGAACACAAAACCCAATGGCGCTCCGTGGTCCCCATGGAAGCGCAGCTATTGCAAGCAACCATAGCCGGAGACTCATTCACAGAGCTTTGCGAAACAGCGGCCGGGATTACTGATACGGCAACCGCCGAAACTGTAGCGGGCTATCTCAGAACCTGGATCGAATCCGGTTTACTTGTGAGGTTCAAATCATGAAACATCACACACGTGTATTTGATTGGCTTGTGCATCACGTAGCAGCTACCTATGTGTTGATGGTGTGCCTGTTCTTGGTGTTCGGATTACTGTCTTTAGATCTGGTCAAATATGTTTCAGCCAATGCAAATTATTTACTCGATTATGGCCTGGACGCCTTGTGGGACGGGGGTCTAAGACAGCTTTTCGAATTGATGCTAACATCCTTTTTCGCAGTATTCGCCTACCTCGGCTTCAAGCTTTGTGAACATGCCCTGATTGAACGCGCTGCGCATCATCACGATTGAGTTTGTAGTTCTCCTTTTCAACACAAAGCGACCAAGACTATGTCTACCGCACTCCACATCCAACAAGAACTCGCTGCAGGTTTATTGGATGATCACGCCAGCGTTTCTCCCAAATTTTTTTACGATGCACTCGGTTCGGTTTTATTCGAAGCGATTTGCGTACTGCCTGAATATTATTTGACGCGCACTGAAGCCGGTATTTTTACCCAGCATCTTGCAGACATATCTCATGCTATCGAACCGGGCGGTACGTTAATCGATTTAGGTGCAGGCAATTGCGCCAAGGCTGAACGACTTTTTTCACATCTGCACCCTGATCAATACGTCCCTATCGATATCTCTGCAAATCACTTAAATGAAGCAGTGCAGCGCTTGCAGCATCGATACCCGCATATTGAAATGACGGCACTGGGATTGGATTTTTCAGCAGACTGGGTATTACCCGATCAGGTGCGCAGTGATAGGCGATTATTTTTTTACCCAGGTTCATCGATAGGTAATTTTCAACCCGATGCAGCGATGTCGTTTCTCAAAAAGATCCGCGCTGCCTGCGACAGCGAAGGCGGCATTCTAATCGGTGTTGACCTGATCAAACAACAAGAGGTAATGCACACCGCCTATAACGACCACCTTGGCATAACTGCTGCATTTAATTTGAATATTTTGCGACACATCAATCGGCTGCTCGGTACGGATTTTGACGTGCGTCAATGGCAGCACAAAGCCCACTTCAATACAGAAAAATCCCGAATCGAAATGCACCTGGAAGCACGTACAAATCTTGAAGTAACCTGGAACAATCAGCGTCGGCGTTTCATTGGCGGTGAACGCATTCATACTGAAAACAGCTACAAATACACGTTGCCGCAATTTTTAGCCTTATTAGAATCTGCCGGTTTCGGCAAACCACGTTATTGGACGGATAAAGATAATTGGTTTGCCGTGATTTATGCGCAGGCGATTTGATTTATGCCTACCCTGTTTAATCGATGGAAAGCGACACGCGAATATTCAGTAGCGATCGCTGCATTGCTTTCCGCTGAAGACGCTGCAGCGCAGTCCATGCCAGATGCCAGTCCGATCAAATGGCATCTGGCACATACCACCTGGTTTTTTGAAACCTTCATACTCAATTCAGGCGAATCGAATTTTCAGCCATTTAATCCGGTGTTTCGCATGCTGTTTAATTCTTACTACAACGGCATAGGTGAACAATATCCACGCCCGCAGCGCGGCTTGCTGACTCGTCCGGGTTTTCAGGAAATTCTGGCATATCGTCACGCAGTTGATCTGCGCATGCAGTCATTGTTTGAAGCTCAGACGTCAGAAGGGTTGATTGAACTAGGCATACAACATGAGCAGCAGCACCAGGAATTAATGCTGACCGATATCAAGCATCTGCTGTCATGCAATCCGTTGAATCCGGCGATGGTGGGTAAAGATAATCAGTTGGGCATTTCAGATAATGTCAGTACTGCCAGCACTACCATGGAATGGCATTCATTTGAAGCCGGGCTGCGTGAAATCGGACATCACGGCACAGACTTTTGCTTTGATAATGAAATGCCGCGGCATAAGCACTATGTTGAAAAATTTATGCTCGCTTCCCGGCTCGTCAATAACGCCGAATATCTGGAATTCATACAGGCAGGCGGTTACAAAAATCCGGCGCTGTGGCTGTCCAACGGCTGGAACTGGATCAATCAGCAGCAGATACATCATCCGCTATATTGGCGTCATTCTGATGATGGTGATCAATGGCAGGAGTTCACACTGCACGGATTGCAGCAACTGGATCCATCTCAACCGGTATGCCATCTGTCTTATTTTGAAGCCTGCGCCTACGCCAGCTGGGTTGGTGCCAGATTGCCGACCGAAGCTGAATGGGAATACGCCGCGCAAAAAATGGAACATGTATCCCAGCTATTCGACAGTTGCTGGCAATGGTGCAGCAGCAGTTACGCGCCCTACCCGGGCTATGTCACAACGGAAGGCGCTATCGGCGAATACAACGGGAAATTCATGGTTGATCAATACGTATTGCGCGGTTCTTCAGCCTTCACACCGCGACATCATTCGCGTATCACTTACAGAAATTTTTTTCCAACTTCCGCCAGATGGCAACGAACCGGAATTCGGCTCGTCAAATAAAAGCATCACTCCGGCAAAATCAATTTTTCAGGTATATCGTAGGGCCAGACTTTCATGGCGTAGTAATACATCAAACCCGGAACCAGCAATCCGATAATCCACGAAATATCCACATCACCCAATATCTCAACCATGGGTCCGGTATAAAACCCCGTCGCCAAAAACGGCATCTGTATCAGGATACCGATCAGGTAAATGCTGATTCCTATTTTATTCCAGCGACCATACCGACCGTCCGGATCTGACAATGCTTTTAAATCGTAACGGCACTTGGTTACCCAATAATAATCAACCAGATTGATCGCGCTCCACGGCGTAAAAAATGCCAGCAAAAACAGAATGAATGATTTAAATATCGATAAAAACGAATGTTGGCCCAACAATGCCAAACCTGTAGCCAAACCAACCATCATCACGATGTAGGTAAAACGCACTGAATGAGAAATCTGCTTATTTCCTCTGAATCCGCTCACGATAGTCGCTAGCGACATAAAGCTGCCGTAGGAATTGAGCGTAGTGGCAATAATTTTCCCGAAAATAATGCTGAAATATAAAAGGCTCGCCACCACACCGGTGCCACCCAAACCAACGATGAAGTTAACTTCGTTGCCGGCAAACTGCTTGCCCGCCAAAGCCGCTGCAAACACACCGAGAGTCATAGAAATTTGCGTACCTAGAACAGATCCGCCACCTACCGCAAAAAATGTTTTCCAGGGCGAGATGGTGCTGGGTAAATAGCGAGAGTAATCTGCCACGTAAGGCCCATATGCAATTTGCCACGAAGCAGATAAGGAGATCCCCAATAAAAAATGCGCCAGCGTGAAGTGACGGTTGGTCATCAACACCTCCATCAAATCATGTTGCAGCAATAAGGCGCTGAACAGATACACGAATGCTGTAATGCCGATGACGCTTGCTGCCCTGCCCAGCATATGGATGAGTCGGTAGCCAAACAAGGTCAACGTCGCAATCAGGACACCAAAAATGACTATCCCCATGCTGCTGGAAATGCCAAATAATTGCGCCATAGACTGGCCGGCCAATACGGTGCCGGTAGCAGAAAATCCGACATACAAAAAGCACACCAGCAAAATAGGAATAACTGCACCATACACACCGAATTGCACACGACTGGAAATCATCTGCGGTAATCCCAACTGCGGCCCTTGCGCCGCATGCAGTGCCATTACTGCGCCACCTAATATCTGCCCGATCAGCAGACCGATCAGCGACCAAAATACGTCGCCACCCAGCACGATCACCAAAGCGCCAGTCACAATGGCAGTGATTTGCAGATTGGTGCCCAGCCACAAGGTGAATTGGCTGAATAATTTTCCATGCCGTTCCGATTCGGGGATGTAATCGATAGAACGACTTTCGATCAGGGTGTTTGCTGCTGGGGTTGCTAACGATTTATCCTGCATAGCTCAGATTTTCTCAAGTAAAAGGCCAGTAACGATAGCCTGAAAGCGTATTTCCGCGCACCCTGCAAATGCAGGTGCTATTGTGAACCCTCAGCTGTCGACGCATCAGCCGTATAGACTACCTTGCCAGCAACGAGTGTAGTTTGAACCTTGATATCTGCAATCTGCTCTTCAGGTATGCTAAAAAAGTTACGATCCAAAATAATCATATCAGCCAGCTTCCCCACCTCCAATGATCCAACCTGATCTTCAAGATGCAAGGTGTATGCAGCATTCATGGTAATGGCACGTATCACCGTCTTGCGTGACAGGCCGACATCAGCGTTAATGCGACCAGGATACTCGCCCCACGTATCCGGCGAATTAGTGCGTGTAACACCTACCTTCAAAGCAAACCACTCATTCAGCGGATCTACCGGCCAGTCGCTGCCATACGCAATCCGTGCACCGGCGGCAAATAAGCTGCCCTCCGGCTCCATCCGTGAAAATCGATCAGCACCGAGATATTCTTTGGTCGCCTCTATCGTGTCAGCTGCCGGTTTGGCCCATTGAAACGACATCACCGGTGTCACATTCAATTGCGCAAATCGTGGATAGTCGTGAGGATCGGTCACTTCATCATGCGCGATGGCTGGCCGTATCCACGGATCCGGAACCTGGGTACGCATGACACTGATCGCATCCAGCGCTTCACGCACTGCGCGATCCCCCACCGCATGGATATGTGGATTAAATCCGGCTTTGGCAATTGCCACCACGACCGGGTTGAGCACGTCAGGCGGCAAATAAACCGCACCGCTATTATTTCCGGCGACATAATGCGGCTGAGTTGCCGTACCTTGATTAACTAGATACGGTTCTAATAACGCAGCCGTAAATGCCGGAGCCTGCACGACACCATCCATAAATAATTTGGCGTGCTGCACCCGCATGGTAGGCTCTAACCCGACTGGGCCCTGATCGAATCGTTTAGCCATATCCTGCAGATAGCTGACCGCTTCAGCGGGTTTTCCGGCCATATCGGTACTGATCATCGGCGCAAAATAGGCGCGTGCGGTTAACTTGCCGCTGTGTTGCACAGTTAAAAAAGCAGTCAGCTGCGGTTCATCGGCCAAGGCATTAAAAAACGTCGTCACACCCTGCGAACGCAACAGACCCAATGCGAGATTCGCGCTGGTCACCGCGTCTTCAGGCGGATGCACGGGCTTGACCGCAATAATCAGATTACCCGCCTCATCTTCAAAGATACCGCTGGGTGCACCTTGTGCATTGTGCGCAATGCTGCCGCCACTAGGATTCGCGGTACCGGAAGTAATGCCGGCCAATTGCATGGCTCGCGTATTGATCAGCACGCTATGAAAATCGGAGGATTGTACAAATATCGGACGGTTGGTTTTCAGACTATCCAGTGTCGCGCTGTTTGCGTCTATGCCTTTGGGTAGCAGGCCTTGCCGAAACCAGTTAGTCACGTCCAGCCAGCCGTCGACATGATTTTTTTCGTCTGCATCCAGACATGCCTGTATATGCTGCTGAAACTGGGCGATGGTCATCTCGGCGTAATTCAGATTGCAGCCACGCAGACCGTCGCCTCCGTCCATGGGATGCATATGCGCATCGACCAGACCTGGCATTAACATCTTGCCCTGCAGGTCGATTACTTTGGTAGATGCAGCCAAGGTCTTCTCAACTTCCTGATTCGATCCAACGGCGATAATTCGTCCGTCTTTTACGGCCAGAGACTGCTGCACCGAATCATGGGCATCGACTGTGTAGATGTAGCCGTTGCGATAGATTGCATCGGCTGTCTGCGTTGCCGGCAGTGCAGCGCATCCTGCCAATATGACTAGCGTTGCTGCAGCTGATAATTTAAATAAATTCATAGTTGTCCAAGTTGAGGCTAATTCATGCACAATTTTTTGCAATCTTTTCTCCGCGTCGTTCCCGCGGGTTTAGGCGGGAACCTAGTGGCGTTTTCTGATCAACGGATAGCGTAACGACACTGGGTTCCCGCCTAAACCTGCGGGAACGACGGGGCTGAAAATTACAATTTACCCGACAAACTCAACCCGATAGTACGAGGATCAATACGATAAGCTTCGCTGGTATTGGACTGTACTATAGGATGCTGGATAATTTTTTCATTGTTGGCCACATTTTTAACAAACAGCGACACCTCCCATCGACCCAGACTCAAACCGGTACTCAAGTCAAACGTACTGTAAGCGGGACGCTGATAATCCGGATCAACCGCGCCGTTGGTCAGCAGCGGATAGCCGCCCTTGCTATTACCGGTCCAATGTCCACCGGCACGCACAAATCCGAGATAATCGGATTCTTCCGAAACCACAAAATTGTATTGACCAGACAGGCTGACATTGTAATTCGGCACGCCGGGAACATCCGCACCCTGCACTGCGCCAGGGATACCAGCCGCCTCACCGTCACTGTCGGACAAGGTGGCGCGCGTCAACCCGGCGGCCAGATCGATCAACAAACTACTGATAGGACGTGCCTTGATTTCGATTTCGGCGCCGTAACTGCTGGCGCTACCCACGTTGCTGTTGTAGTCGTATCCGCAGCCCAGGAAAATCTGCTGCTGCATGCTCTTCCAGTTCACATAAAACAGCGACGAATTGACTGACAAATGATTATCCAAAAAACGCGCCTTGTCGCCGACTTCATAACTCCACAAAGAATCCGACGCATAGCTGGTGGGATTCGGCGTAGCCAGTCCGCACAATACCTGCGGTATCGCCAGATTCGCGCCACCCAGCCTGAACCCTTCGCCGGCTGATGTATACACGGTATTGGTCGGAGTCGCTTCCCAGGTCAACGCAAGTTTAGGCGTAACTTTGCTGCCG
>Ga0207025_1116_pt1 | contig 12754 bp, 10 predicted proteins | sample Alteio_BWMinCont_45_FD_153261 | JGI IMG/M metagenome (GOLD analysis project Ga0207025, IMG submission 153261) | Enriched cells from forest soil in Barre Woods Harvard Forest LTER site, Petersham, Massachusetts, United States -... | ecosystem: Environmental > Terrestrial > Soil > Temperate forest >... | reverse complement strand
TTCTTGTGTACGACCGAGCCAGGCGGCAGTCCGCCGGCAGCAACCGTCATCTCACCTTTTCCGGTCAATACCAGATGCGGCGCACAGCCGACAATAAAGCCGGCCTGAAGGTCACGCAGCGAATCTCCCACAACCGGAACGCCTTTTAATTCAATGTCGTAACGATTGGCTATTTCACGGATCATGCCCGGTTTCGGTTTGCGGCAGTCGCAATTAAAATCCGCGGCATGCGGGCAAAAAAACACCGCATCTATCGTCGCACCAACGTGCTGTGCAGCGGTGTGCATTTTTAGATGAATGTTGTTTAAGATTTCCATATCAAACAATTTTCTGGAAATACCGGATTGATTGGTTGCCACCACCACGATATATCCGGCCTGATTCAATTGCGCGATGGCTTCCATCGAACCTTCAATCGGTATCCATTCTTCAGGCGACTTGATGAATTCAGCCGAATCATGATTAATCACACCGTCGCGATCCAGAATGATGAGTTTTGTATGGGCCATTTGTGTTGCCTTGGTCGTTTGGTTAAGCTGCCAGTTTTGAGATGTCAGCAACCTGGTTCAGGATGCCATGCAACATTGCCAGTAAGGCGATGCGATTGGCGCGCAATTCCAGGTCTTCTGCCATCACCATCACGTCATTAAAGAATGCATCTACCTGCGGACGTATCGTGGCAAGTATCTGCAATGCCTGATTAAAGTCACCTGCCGCATAAGCTGTCTGAACCTTGGATGAAACGTGTTCGGTAGCGTCAAATAAAGCGCGTTCGGCGTCTTCTATCAGCAATGCTGTATCGACGATGCGGTAGGCCTGTTCGGTCTTTTTCAATATGTTTGTGATCCGTTTATTTGCAGCTGCCAAAGCAGCAGCTTCCGGTAACGCAGCAAAGCTTTGTACCGCAGATAAACGCTGCATGATATTGGACAAAAAATCCGGCTGCGGTGCCACCACGGCTTCTACTTCGGCCGGGCTGTATCCGCGTTCTTTTAAAATGCCGCGCAAGCGATCATAAATAAACTGAGTCAGCGCTTCGCCCGGATAGCTAAATGAAGCGTTGTCCGCAAATAAAGCTGCGGCATGCTGCAAAAGTCCTGACAAGTGGAGAGGCAGCTGCTTTTCTATCAGTATGCGCAGCACACCTAGTGCGTGGCGTCGCAATGCGAAGGGATCGCGGTCGCCGGTAGGTTGTAATCCTATGCCCCAGATACCGACCAGAGTTTCGCATTTATCTGCCAGCGCCAGAATTGTGCCGGTGTCGGAAGAGGGTAGTGCGTCGCCTGCAAAACGTGGCTGGTAGTGTTCGGTCATCGCCAGCGCGACCTGGGCGTCTTCGCCATCAATACGTGCGTAATAGCTGCCCATAATACCCTGCAGCTCGGGAAATTCACCAACCATGTCGGTTAGCAGATCGGCTTTGGCCAATTGCGCGGCGCGTTGTGCAAGCGTTACGTCGGCATCCAGTTGGGTCGCGATATAGCCGGCCAATTTTTGCACCCGCTCAACCCGTTGCGCCTGACTACCCAATTTATTGTGGTAGACCACATTCGACAAACCGAGGGCACGGCTAGCCAGAGTTTTTTTCTGATCCTGCTCAAAAAAGAATTTGGCATCGGACAAACGAGGCCGTACCACGGTTTCGTTGCCGCGTATGATTTGCTCCGGTGTGTCGGTGGCGATATTCGACACGATCAGAAAACGCGGTCGAAGTTTGCCGGACTGATCTGTCAATGCAAAATATTTTTGATTGGTTTGCATGGTCAAAATCAGACATTCCTGCGGCACGCTTAAGAATATTTCTTCAAAATGGCATTCATACACGACCGGCCATTCTACCAACGCTGTCACTTCATCCAATAATGCATCCGGCATCAAGACTTGATCAGCACCTGCATGCGCCATTAACTGACTACGAATGTTTTCTTTACGCTGCTTGAAACTGGCGATTACTTTTCCGCTGTTGTTTAGACTGTCAACGTAATCATTGGCATGCGCAATACTGATTTTTCCTTCAGATAAAAACCGGTGCCCCATAGTGATGCGATCGGCCTTTAATCCCATGAAACCCACATCCACAATATCTGGGCCATGCAGTGCAATCAGGCTGTGCACTGGTCGTGCAAATTGTACGGAACTGCCGTCTGGACGCTGATAAGTCATCAGCTTGGGCACCGGCAATTTGGCTACGCTTTCTTCTATCGCGCTTTGCAGGGCGGTATTGAGCGTTAAACCAGCTGCGGTATAGCTATAAAAAAAACTCTCAGCCTTGCCGTCAACAGCGCGCTCCAACTGACTGATCTGTACATCGGCAAAACCCATTGCGGCAAGTTTTTTTAACAGCGGTGCAGATGCGTTGCCATTGGCATCCAGAGCCACGCTAACCGGCAGTACTTTTTCCCGGCAGTGCTGATCTGGCGAAGTGGTTCGCACGTTAGTAATTAACACGGCTAAGCGACGCGGTGTTGCGAAGCTGGTGGCTACGTAATCGGCTTCAATGAAGTCGCGCGCTTTTAAACTGTTGACTATTCCGACGGCAAACGCCTCACCTAATTTGGACAGTGCCTTGGGCGGTAATTCTTCAGTGAATAGTTCGATTAGTAATGGCTGGTTCATCATCTTATTTTTAACACACTGCGGGAATAGTTGATTGATGAAGCATGGGGAAACCCAGCGCTTCACGTGATTTGAAATAAGCACTGGCGACATTGCGTGATAAATTACGTATCCGCCCCATATATGCCGCGCGTTCAGTGACTGAAATCGCACCTCGCGCATCGAGCAAATTGAACGTGTGCGCTGCTTTCAGAACCATTTCGTACGCTGGCAAAGGCAAGACTGGCGGCACTTCCATTAAGCGCCTGGCCTCAGCTTCGTAATTGGTAAATAAAGAAAACAGAAACTCGGTATTGGAATGTTCAAAATTGAAGGTCGATTGTTCCACTTCGTTTTGATGATAGACATCGCCGTAGGTTAATTTTTTGGTGACGCCGTTTTCTTGCCACTCAGTCCAGACTAAATCGTAGACATTTTCCACGCCTTGCAGATACATGGCGAGTCGTTCGATACCGTAGGTGATTTCACCCAATACCGGTTTGCAATCAAGGCCGCCGACTTGCTGAAAGTAAGTAAACTGCGTAACTTCCATGCCGTTTAACCATACTTCCCAACCCAGACCCCAGGCGCCCAATGTGGGGTTTTCCCAGTCATCTTCAACGAAGCGCACATCGTTTTGCTGCAAATTCAGGCCAACCGCAGTGAGTGAACCCAGATACAAATCCAGAATATTTTCAGGGGCGGGTTTCAGCACTACCTGATATTGGTAGTAATGCTGTAAGCGGTTTGGATTATTACCGTAGCGACCATCTTTAGGTCGGCGTGAAGGTTGCACATAAGCTGCTCGCCAGGGTTCCGGACCGATAGCGCGTAAAAACGTAGCCGGATGCGATGTGCCGGCACCCACTTCCAGGTCGAGCGGTTGTAATAACGCGCAACCTTGCGCATTCCAGTAATCCTGCAAGGTCAAAATAATTTGTTGAAAAGTGAGCATGGCGGCTTGGCGTAGTTGCGCAAAAAATGACGGACGGAGTAAGAAAGCACGTAAAAAACTGAACCGCCAATTTTAACCCAGATTTGCAATTGTTCAGATCCAACTTCATGCAGGTCTGCACTTTTACCCGCGGACCCGTAAGTAAATTTTATTATTCATATATCAGTTTACACATCGTTATAAATTGATAATAATTGTCAGATTAAATAAAAAAATTATTAATATTTTTATTTGTTAATGTCCTCGTTACTTATTTAATCAATCAAAGTGCACCATGAATAATCTTTTAACCAGTTTGAGAAATGCCCAGCCCGCGTTGTCGCAAAAGCTTGAGGCGGGTTTTATCGAATCGCCCCATGAATTCGAACTAGACATCGCTCGAGTAGCAATGCCCCTGAATCTGGTAAGTCACATGCTTGAATTCGTTCCAGATGAAAGTCTGCCGCCCGATATATGTGGCGCTGCGTTAAAACGCAGATTAAATTTTATCGGCGGCAGGTTCTGTGCCGAATCTGCTTTAGAGAGAATAGGTTTTGCAGGCGCTGTTGTTCAACGCGACGCTTTGGGAGCGCCGATTTGGCCGGACGGCACCGTTGGATCAATTACCCATACCGATCAATTCGCTTATGCAGTAGTCAGTCGCTCTGTACAGACCGGAAATGTCGGGATTGATTCTGAAGATATTTTTTCTGACAGCGTATTAACAGATGTGCGCAGTATGTGCTGTACCGGAAACGAAAACCTGAATCTGTTTAACTCCACCAACAGTAACGTGGTGGGAACCATTATCTTCTCAGTCAAAGAATCGTTATACAAATCAATTCATCCCATCGTCAAACGGTTTGTCGATTTTTCTGAAGTGGAGATAACTGGAATTGATTGGTATTTATCCAAAATATCGCTGCGGTCAGTCCGAGAGTGCGATTTGAGTTCGGTTATTTCAAGTTGTTACGCATTTTTTTGTATCAGCAATGAATCGAAACATACAACTGTACACACTTCCGTGTATGTGAAGTCTATTGCTATTTAATGATGTTGAATGTTCTGTGTTCGATAGAACAGATTGATTTTTAAGGAGGCGCCAAAGATGAAAGTACCAAATGATCAACAATTAGTTAATCTGGCTGACAAGGTAGCGTTTGTTCAGATGGCTCAAAAAATTGCTCACGATATTCAATCCCCGATATATGCGCTATCTGCCATGCTGAATCAATGTGATGAGCTACCGGAGACGAAACGCATCATATTGAAAAACACACTGACAACGATTACGGATATTGCGTATAACATCCTGAATCACCTTGGGACAGGCGAGATAAAACCGGTTAAAGATGAAGAGCGCAAGTTAACGCTGTGTTCCGATTTTTTACTCAGATTGGTGAGTGAAAAAAAATATCAATATCAGGATTTACGCGTCAAATTTGACATTGAAATTGCGCCTAAAGACCAGTTTGCGTTCATTCGCGTTCAACCCAGCCAATTTCGGCGCGCCGTAACCAACCTTATTTCTAACGCTGTCGATGCGTGCAAACATAAGGAGGGTGCCCGCCTCGCAATTAAGTTAGGGGTAGATGACGAATCAGTCAAAGTGACCGTACAGGACAATGGCAAGGGCATGACGCGCAGCATGGTGGAAAAAATATTCGAGCGTACCAGCTTCACCGAAGGTAAGGAAAATGGACACGGCCTGGGGATGATGCAAGTTTGGGATATGGTTGACTACAACGAAGCGTCACTTGATATCACTTCACAACCTGGTGTTGGCACAAGCAGCACATTAACTTTCCCACGAGCAGAAAAAGCCAATTGGGTGCTCGATGAAATCAATATTAGACATGACGATATTATCGTCGTTATCGATGACGATCAATTGATTCATGATGTGTGGGATTTGCGAATTAGTCCGCTGACGCAATTAAATCCAAATCTGATCATCCGGCATGAACGAGAGGGAAGGGCAGCGCTGGAATATATTAACTCGCTCGATCCAGAAGAAAAGAATAGAGTGCATTTGCTGTGTGATTTTGAATTGAATGATCAGGAAATGAACGGCTTGCAAATCATCGAAGCCAGCGAAGTTGAACGCGCTTTTCTGGTGACAAGTTATTACTTCAAACCCTCGATACAAAACATGGCGCGCAATTTGGGTGTTAAAATTTTACCTAAACAAATGGCATCAACCGCCCCTTTATATTGCACGCAAAAATACGGTATTTTTAAAATAAATGTCGATCATATCAGGCGTGACAACAACACTAATGACATAGGTCAATCGCCCGATGCGTATCGCCTATCAATGCATAGCGGTGGGCAGAAACTCTCAGCTGCGCAGCGAGCTCAAAACGGTTGTATCAGTCTGGTATCCGGATTCCTTACGAACGCAGCAAACGCATCACGTAGCTTTTCGCTGGCACCGATTGCGTTTTGCCATTCCTGAATGCGCAATTGGTGATTAGCCCGATGAAAAGTGAAGTCTTTTCTATCTGGTAGCTTTTGGCGGGGTAATGAACGAATAAATTCCGCCGAAGGCGCCACCAGCAGCACGTTATCCAGCCAATGATTATTTTTACCCTTGCTGGCACGACGCCAGGCAAATGCTTTATCCAGCCATCCGGGAATAATGTGATCAGTAAAGTGCGGATACAGCACCAGACTGTTCGGCTCATTTGCCGATAAGCGCGAGTAGGGCAGGGCCAAATGGTAGTCAATTAATCCGCCGTCCCAATAAGTTCCTGTTGGCGCGTTGGGGATGTGTCGCACCGGATCCATAATTAATGGCAATGTTCCAGAGGCGAGCAGTGCCGACTGTAAATTTTCGGTAGTAAGTGTTGAAAATTCCGTTGGAAATGCATCAAATTTAGTTTTAAGCCATAGCAACTGGTCGCGTTGATCGCTAATGACGACGCGTTCCATATGCCTGGCAAGTTGCGACCGCGCCCCGATATTGGCCAGGCTTGCCGCAATAAAGCCGGCCTTGGTACTAAGGGTGCGTTGCGGTGCTCTTAAAAATCCACGACCTTTGCTGGTCAGTATATGAAGTCGGCTAACCGGTTGCTGCACAATCTGCTGCTCATAACCGCCGATAAAATTGGCCAGTAATTCCTGAATCACTTCGGTGACATGAGCACTGCTAGGTTTGAGTGGATACATCTGCTGGCAATACAATTTGCCAAGGCGGGCAAAGCCTTGCACCGGATCCGACATGCTCGCAGCGGTCATGCGCCAGGCACCGATAGACGCGCCGATTAAACTCCGATTGCGTGGAGCCTTCATCAACCACTCCCCGAACAGCCACTGATCAAACGCCTGCAAAATTAATCCCTTGGGACCGCCCGCTGCAGCCGGAACTGCGGCAATATCAATCGCCTGTAAACCGTGTTGACGAATATGATCGATAGCCCGAGGGCCCGCCCGCAAAATGATCGAAGAGGTATTATTCAAGACGCGACCTTAGTGTGCAATTGCATCGTAGCCGCTTCAAATTTACCGGCTACCAAATGCGGAATAATCTGCAAACTTTTGTCTATCGATTCATCAATCAACGTTTGCTCTTCTTTTCTGGGTCTGTGCAAGACAAAATCAACGACGGCTTGCTGCGAATTTAAATTGCGCGGATGGCCAATGCCGATACGCAAGCGCCAATAGTCTTGGGTGCCAAGCGCAGCAGTAATATCTTTGAGCCCGTTATGTCCGCCAGACGAGCCGCCTTTTTTTAGCTTGGCGACACCGGGATCAATATCTAATTCGTCATGCACTACCAAAATTTCTTCTGCGGCGATTTTGAAAAAACGGGCTAACGCACCGACCGATGCGCCCGACCGATTCATAAAAGTTTGCGGTTCTAATAACCAGACATCACTGCCGGCGATGGCGGTTTTCGTCACCAATGCATTCAACTGCTTGTCGCGTTGCAGTGAACAGTGAGGTAGCGTGTTGGCGAGATTATCTACCAGCCAAAAGCCGGCATTGTGACGGGTAAGCTGATATTCCGGCCCGGGATTGCCGAGTCCGACGATAAGGCGAATGGACATTGGTTTTAGAAAAAATTAAAAACCGCATTATAAAGGTACACAGGGCGTACTGGCATTACCTACCCTGCGGATGCTTTTGTTATTTAGGAAAATCTTTGGCGTAGCGACTAATCCATTCAACCGCCGCTTCTTCCCCGGAGATGACTCTGCCTTCGCTGGCAAAAATCTCTTTTTTAAAGTGTTCGATATGGCAGATTTGTTCAACCATGCGCATCCGGAAATGATTGTTTTCATCAATAAAGCGCACGCCAACTTCAAATTGATTGTCTTCGCATGGAGAGCACCATACCACGACGCCGGTCAAAATAACCTGTGGATCAATAGCGGGGATCTGAATGTCAACTATCGAACCCAAGGTCACTTCTGAGAGCGACAAAAAAGCCAAACCACCTTCGGAAACATTTTTCAGATATTCCGTTCCGTCGACTGCAATATCGTCCAGTTTCCAGGTAATAGGCACATCGGACGGATGTCTGACGTATTGACGTTCTAAATCTTGATTCATGATTACCTCTCACAAAAAAAGGATTCGAGGTCTGATTTTACTCTCTCAGAGATACTGCAATGCTTAAATTTGCAGCTTGGCCAATTGCATTTGTTGCACCAAAATTTGCCAATTTAGTTTTCAACTTGCTCTGGTAAGCATCATTATTTGTTGTATACTTGCCCTCCTCCAAGGAGCGTTGCGACAAAACAGGTTAATTAAAAACCAATAGTTTTTGCCAGGCTTGGGACTTCACCACCGCAACTGCGCTCACGTTACTTTTTTCAACTGAAAGGAGGGCGTGATGAACGCCACCACTAAAACTCAAGCTCACGACTATCACATTGCCGACATCAGCCTGGCTGCATGGGGTCGTAAAGAAATCAATATTGCAGAAACAGAAATGCCCGGTTTAATGGCAATTCGCGAAGAATTCGCTGCCATCCAGCCATTACGTGGCGCACGCATTGCCGGTTCACTGCACATGACCATTCAAACCGCTGTACTGATCGAAACTCTCGCTGCCCTGGGCGCCGAAGTGCGTTGGGCTTCCTGCAATATTTATTCAACTCAGGACCAGGCAGCAGCAGCAATTGCACAAGCAGGCCATCCGGTATTCGCGTTTAAGGGTGAAAATCTGGATGAATATTGGGACTTTACCCACCGCATTTTTGAATGGCCAGAGCATCCAGCCAATATGATTCTGGATGATGGCGGCGATGCTACGCTGTTATTGCATTTGGGTAGCCGTGCCGAAAAAGATCAATCGGTATTGAATAATCCAGGTTCAGAAGAAGAAATCTGCCTGTTCAATTCGATCAAAAAACATCTGGCAGTCGATGCACAATGGTATTCAAAACGCTTAAAAGAAGTCAAAGGCGTTACCGAAGAAACCACCACAGGCGTACACCGTTTATATCAAATGCATCAAGAGGGAAAACTGGCCTTCCCCGCAATTAATGTGAACGATTCGGTAACCAAATCCAAGTTCGATAATTTGTACGGCTGCCGCGAATCGCTGGTTGACGGTATTAAACGCGCCACCGATGTCATGATCGCCGGCAAAGTGGTTGTGATCGCGGGTTATGGCGATGTAGGTAAGGGTTGTGCACAGGCGATGCGCGCATTGTCAGCACAAGTCTGGGTAACTGAAATCGATCCAATCTGCGCATTGCAGGCCGCCATGGAAGGTTATCGCGTAGTGACCATGGATTACGCTGCATCAAAAGCGGATATCTTCGTCACCGCAACAGGTAATTATCATGTGATTACCAAAGAACATGCGCTGGCCATGAAGGATCAGGCCATCGTCTGTAATATCGGCCACTTTGATAATGAAATCGATGTGGCTGCGTTAGAAAAATACGAATGGGACAATATCAAACCGCAAGTTGATCACGTGATTTTCCCGGATGGCAAACGGATTATTTTGTTGGCCAAAGGTCGTCTGGTTAATCTGGGTTGCGGCACCGGTCACCCATCGTACGTGATGAGCTCGTCGTTTGCCAATCAGACCATCGCGCAAATCGAACTGTTTGCGAACACTGCAAAATATCCAGTCGGTGTTTACACTTTACCGAAACATCTGGATGAAAAAGTGGCGCGTCTGCAATTGAAAAAGCTCAATGCAGAACTCAGCACACTCACCGAGCAGCAAGCGTCTTATATTGGCGTGCCAAAAGAAGGTCCGTATAAAACGGATCATTATCGTTATTAATTGTCGAAGTTTTTGATAACCTCACCACGCAGGTGGTGAGCATTCGGGAGATCCTATGCGTTTGTTAGCTACCTGGTTAATCAATGCCATCGCCTTGCTGGCATTACCTTATTTGATGCACTCGGTTAGTATCGACAGTTTCACGACTGCTCTGCTTGTTGCGATTGTTTTGGGTTTTGTGAACACCATATTGCGACCGATATTAATCATCCTGACGTTGCCGGTCACTTTGCTTAGTCTGGGACTGTTTGTGCTGGTGCTCAATGCATTGTTGTTCTGGATGGTGGCGACCTGGTTTCCTGGCTTTCATGTGGCAGGGTTTTGGTCGGCTTTCTTCGCGGCGATTTTATATAGCGTGATTTCCTGGGCACTCTCAACATTACTACTTAAAGACTAAATTAATAATATGTCTAATACGTCGCAACCAAATTTCAGTATCGAATTTTTCCCACCCAAAACACCAGAAGGTGTAGAAAAATTGCGCACAACGCGCAGCAAGCTTGCCGAGTTAAACCCGGCCTATTTTTCGGTGACTTTCGGCGCGGGCGGCACCACCCAAAAAGGCACACTGGACACCGTTCTGGAAATGCGCGAAGCAGGGCTTGCAGCCGCACCGCATTTATCCTGCATAGGTGGAAGTGAAGCATCGATCCGGGAAATTTTGCAGCAGTACAAAGCCAATGACATTCATCGCGTCGTTGCGCTGCGTGGGGATATGCCCAGCGGATACGGCTTAGGTGGTGCGTTCCGTTATGCCAGTGAACTGGTTGAATTTATACGCAAAGAAACCGGCGACTGGTTCTGGATCGATGTCGCGGCTTACCCGGAAATGCATCCGCAAGCACGTTCGCCGCAAGACGATCTGCACAACTTTAATCGCAAAATTAAAGCGGGCGCCAATGCAGCAATCACCCAATATTTTTACAATGCCGACGCCTATTTTCAGTTTGTCGACGCGGCAAGAAAATTAGGTGTTGATACACCGATAGTGCCAGGCATTATGCCTATCACCAATTACATGCAATTGATGCGTTTTTCTGAAATGTGCGGTGCTGAAATTCCGCGTTGGATCAGATTGAAATTGGCGAGTTTCGGTGACGACAGTGCGTCCATCAAAGCATTTGGATTGGATGTGGTATCCGGCATGTGCGAAAAGCTATTGGCAAACGGCGCGCCTGGTCTGCATTTCTATTCAATGAATCAATCGGAAGCAGTTACAAAAATCTGGCAACGACTGGTTTGATGCTCACCTGCCGGAGATATTCTTCCGGCAGGATTTCATGCGCCAGCTTTAATTAGAACTTATAGACACCTGTTACGTAGAAATCGCGCCCATGCGCATCGTAATAGGATGGGTCATATCCCGCCTGGAAGTATTGCCCCAATGTGAGTGCTTCCGGTGGCAGTTTGTTCAGGAAGTTCTTGATGCCGACACGCAGAGTCAGATTGCTGATTCCGGAGTAGGAGCCTTGCATATCCCAGGTCGCCAATGAACCAACATGGGCAGGGGCGGTGACCGAGCTCCAGCCCTCGTTGGAAGGCCGGTTATCGTAGTAACCAGTCTGGAAGTTCTGAGTCAGAGTCAGACCGTATGCGTCCTTGGTCCAGTCAAAGTTCAACTGATGTCTCCAGCGGAACAGGATGCCCCCAGCAGACACGGCGTTCAGCGGGTTGCCATTCGCGTCGACGGTTACACCAACACTTTGCTGCACTGTGCCGTCAGGGAGAGTCTCGTCGTACGATTTGGTGTAGGTACCATTCAGACGAGCGCCGAAGTTGCCGTAGTCAGCAGATTTCAGGATCCTCCACTTGATATCAACGTCGACACCGGAAGTATCTACACTACCGGCATTCAGATTGGTAGCACTGATGTTGGTGATGTTACCCGCTGAATCGCGCGTTACCAATCCGCTGTAGCCGGCAACACCTGCTGCCGCTTCATCAACGATGAACTGTGGATCCAGCGCTGTGACCAGATCTTTCACATGAATGCTCCAGTAGTCAACCGCAGCAGACAAATCCCTGGTTGGCTGCAAAACGATACCAAACGATTTCTGTTTCGATTTCTCCGGACTCAGATTTGGATTGCCACCAGTTGTTTGCTCGAACTGGTTCTTGACGCCCGAGACAGGATCAGTGAAGGTCGATGTGGTTCCCAGTGTCTGTGGATTGTACAGCTCAGGCAGGGCCGGTTCACGAAAGCCCGTACCATATGAGGCACGGAACACAAGCTGCTGTATCGGTTGATAGCGCAGGCTTAACTTGGGATTGGTCGACGTTGCGTTTGGATACCGGTCGGTGCGCAGCGCCAGATCGGCATCCAGATTTTTGACTATCGGTGCGGTAATTTCGGCGAATAATGACTCAGACAGACGTTCGGCTGAAAGTGGTAGTGCCTGACCGCCATATCCGGAGATATCGCCCGACTCGTATGCCAAACTTGGATCGAATTCCATGTTTTCATTCTTCACACTGAAACCGGCAGCAAACGATGAAACTCCGGCAGGCAGCGTGAACAGGTCGCCGGTGATCTTGCCATCCACCGAGTCCGTGTACAGCGTGGAGTTGACCATGTTGCCGATATAGTTAGTCGCCTTGATCTCAGAAGCCAGAGCCGCGGTTTGGTATTGCGCGTATGGATTAAAGGCGTTGTTACCGCTCAACAGCTCAACCAGTTTGGTCATGCTTTGATAACCACTCCATACAGACTCATTCACCGTGCTCGCGTTATGTGTGTAAGCCACATCATAGTCGTAGTTGCTGAACACAGTACCTTTGAATCCCATGACCAGATGCACCTGATCTGCGGTGTCGGTATGAACACGGGGGCCGCCGTCAAATGCGCGATAGCTGGTAGTTACAGCTTCGCTGGTATTGCCACCTGCGGCGGTGATATACGCGGTCGGATAGTACGGGCTGGATGGATTGATGACAATCGCAGGATTGATACCCAGCTTCTGGAACAGCGTATC
>Ga0207025_1052_pt1 | contig 12771 bp, 12 predicted proteins | sample Alteio_BWMinCont_45_FD_153261 | JGI IMG/M metagenome (GOLD analysis project Ga0207025, IMG submission 153261) | Enriched cells from forest soil in Barre Woods Harvard Forest LTER site, Petersham, Massachusetts, United States -... | ecosystem: Environmental > Terrestrial > Soil > Temperate forest >... | reverse complement strand
GGAGATACCAATCCGTCGCCTGATCATATCGCATCGGTTCGGTCAGGCGGCCTTGATCCTCCAGCCAATAGTCGCTTTGCTGCTCTAGTTCGCTGACGGTCCAAGTCGCGAAGAACTCCCTTGTCACCCTTTTTTTGGTCGTCTCCCAGGCGACCGCTTTTGCGCCGTTCTCACAAAACTCGAAAGAGCTTGTGTGTTTCGGATCCGGCCACGCGCAACCTGGACAGTCGAATCCATGGGGTTGGTTCATCGACAGAAGCGATCTTCCACCCATGGCCAGAGCGCTTTGTTTCCGCAACGCCGTTGCCGTGGCGTGGAGCGCGCCCCAACCCCCGGCCGCGGAATCGTTGGGCTGAAACTTGGGCATGTCCGACATTTATGTTCTCCTGATGGGCGTCGGGATAAGGCGATCAACGATTAGCCACAGCTCGCGCCCCGAATATCTTCCGATGGAAGATTGCGAAGTTGAAAAACGCATGGCCGGAGGCCTGTTATTGAGCCGCCTCCGTCCTGGACGGCGTCCAGTCAAATCGTGTCGAAGATAGTCGGCCAGCCGGCGCCGCCCGCATCAACACGAAGTCGGCGATCGCTTCGATATCGTTCAGCGCCAGGGTCGGAATTGTCGATGGCGGCGGAACCGGAATATCGCTCGCGACAGCCACGACCGCTGGATCGTTCGAAAAGATGAACGGTTTTTCGAGTGGCGAGCGGTGAACCTCGATCTTGACTGGCGTCGTCCGCTTGAAGCCCTCTACGATCACCAGGTCGACGGGCGCAAGTTTTGCCAATAGTTCGTGCAGATTTGGCTCTGGCGCGCCGCGCAGTTCGTGCATAAGGGCCCAACGATTGTCCGAGGTGACCAGAACCTCCCTGGCGCCGGCGTTCCGATGTTCGTAGGAGTCCTTGCCGGGCTTGTCGACGTCGAAGGCGTGATGGGCGTGCTTGATTGTGGATACTGTGACGCCACGAGCCATGAGCACTGGGATGAGCCGCGTAATCAGCGTCGTCTTTCCCGATCCGCTCCAACCTGCCAAGCCGATGATACGTGGTGCGCGCAAATGAAATGCTCCGTCGTTCCGGCCGTGGCTGGCGGTGTCGCAGTCCCGGACTTGAGACCCTTCTGAACCATCCTATGACTCGTCCCTGACATTGCGGTTAGTGGTGCCCGTCTGCGGCCCCAACCTTGCCTCGGAAGACGGTGTAGCTGACGATTGTGTAGAGCAGCATGAGCGGGAAAACGAAGAGGCCCTCACCCCAGAACATGAACGCGAGACTCGAGTGCGGCGCCGCCGCATCGTCGATGGTGATGGCGAAGGGGATCATATACGGCCAGAACGAGAGCGCGAGCGTGCCGAATGCCGAGACGAATATGAGTGAGACCATAGAGAACGGCCAACGATCGTCGTGGCGAAAGATGCTGGCGGTGAGCACAATCGCCGCAATCGCGCCGATCGCCGGAAAAACGAAAAGATACGGCCGTTCGATCCATCGATTCATGATCGGAAGGTGCTCGGCGAGCGCATGGAGGAACACGATGAGGAGGAACGCCAGCACGCCAATCGCCAGAACGGGAATCTGCCGATACGCCGCGTCCCGAACCTCGGCGTTGCACTTACTGACCAGCCAGCAGGCGCCGAGAAGCGCGTAGCCAAGGCACAAACCGACGCCGCACAGCACGGCAAACGGCGTGAGCCACCCAAAGTCGCCGCCAGAATATTGGCCGTTCGTGAACGGCAGCCCTTCCACGAGAGCGCCGACGGTCAACCCTTGCATGAAGGCCGCGACTAGAGATCCACCGGCAAAGCTCAGATCCCAAATCCACCGCGCTCGCTCCGTCTTGTAGCGAAACTCGAACGCCACTCCGCGAAGGATCAGACCCGCCAGCATGACGACGAGCGGAAGATAGAACGCCGACAACAATGTCGCGTAGACGATCGGGAAGGCTCCCCAGAGCACGACGCCGGTCACGACGAGCCATGTCTCGTTGCCGTCCCAAATGGGCGCAACCGCATTCAACATGGCGCGGCGTCGTTCCTCGCTGCGCGTCAATCCGAACAATATGCCGATGCCGAGATCGAACCCGTCAAGCAACACATAGAGCAGCGTGCTGACGGCTAGTATCGCAACCCAGAACATGACCATGGCTACTCTCCGGCAAGGGGGTGGCTGAGGCCTAGCGTCGGCCGCTCATCGACGACAGACATGGGTCGGTTCGGGACTGCGGCGGTCGACGGCAAAGCGAGATGGCCCGAAGGACCAGCCCGCAGGAGCCGATAGATGTAAAAGATCCCGAATGCGAATATGAAGGCGTAGACGCTGCAAAATACGACAAGCGAGATTGTCGCCGCGCGGGCCGTCAGGAAGGGCGTCATCGCATCGGCTGTCCTCATGAGGCCATAAACCGTCCACGGCTGACGCCCCACCTCCGCCGTCCACCAACCGGTGAGCGTCGCGATGAATGGCAAGGGAAAGCTCAGGAAGATCAGCCAGAGCAGGAAGCGATTGCGTTCCAAGCGATGTTTGAGGCTTAGATAGGAACCGAGCCACGCCAGCCCCAACATGGCCAGACCGCAACCGACCATGATCCGAAAGGTAAAGAATGGGACGAGCACCGGAGGCCGGTCCTGTGGCGGAAAGTCGGTCAGGCCGACCTCTTTGGACGTAAAACTCATGCTCCCGATCAAACTGCCGAGAATAGGAATCTTGATCTCGTAGTCGTTGGCCTCAGCGGCCGGATCGGGGAGTGCGAGCAAGACTTCGCCAGCGGGTTGCTCGTCGTGCCAGCGACCCTCGATCGCCGCAAATTTTGCGGGCTGGTCATCATGGACGTAGTCGCCGGTGAGATGTCCAAGGAAGAGTTGCGTTGGCGCCAGCACGGCCGCGAGGAACAGCCCCATGCGCAGCATAATCCGCGCTTCGACAAGAAATTTGCTCCGCAGAAAATACCAGGCGCCGGTCGCGGCGATGCAGAATGCGCCCGATAGATAGGCCGCAAGCAGCATGTGTGGAAATCGAACCCAGACCACCGGGCTGAAAACTATGGCGGTCCAGTCGTTGGGAACGGCGATCCCATGCTCCATCGTGTAGCCGACCGGAACCTGCATCCAACTGTTATTGACCATGATCCAGAAGGCGGAGAACGTGGTGCCCAAAGCCACCATCGCGGTTGAGAAGAGATAGAACCACGGTCGTACGCGCGACCGGCCGAAGATGAGGACGCCGAAAAACGACGCCTCGAGCGTGAAGGCGGTAAATGTTTCATACGACAAGAGCGGTCCCTGAATGGGCCCGGACATCTTGGAAAGCTCGCTCCAGTTCGTGCCGAACTCAAAAGCCATCACGATTCCAGACACGACGCCGAGGCCAAAGGCCACGCCAAAAATCTTGAGCCAGAACTCGAAGACCACCCGATAGGCTGGACGCCCGCTCGCGAGATGCAACGCCTCGAGGACGGTGAGCCAGGCCGCCAGCCCGATCGTGAACGCGGGGAAGATGATATGGAACGAGATAGTGAAGGCGAACTGAGCCCGCGATAGGAGAAGAGCGGTGGCGTCCATTGAAACCTCTTTCCCTGATCCGATTCACTCGGGCATGATTTTCCGCCCGCTCCCCCTTGTGGACAACGAGTCAGGCGCAGGTTCAGCGGCGCGACATCATCAGAAGCAGCGAGCGAGGTCCTGCAAAGTCACACGATAGATTGGCGCGCCGCCTTTCGATTGCATCCATCCAGGCGACTCATCTGGCGCCGCGAATCTCGTCCCAATCTGATCTCTCGATACCGCCTTCCATCGCGCCCGAAGGCGTCGCATCGCGTTCACACCGCCCACAAGTGCGATCCACTTAAAGTCGAGACGACATAGCAGCTCGGCCGCCGATTTGTCGGAAAGCTTCAGACGCGGGCGGCAGATGCCCCTTGATCCGCCGGCGCTTTGGATCGTTCTGGCATGCGATCTAGCCCTGAAGCGGCATCACGTCCGGGCGCACTTTCGGGAATTGCGCGACGACGGCCGGATCGAGATTAAAGGTCGCAGCCACCATGGCCGGCGGCGTATGTGCGAACCAATCGGACAAGGACACTTGCTGGAAGCGATCTGCCCTGAAGACCTCGAGAACGACGAGATCGCCTGCGCCGGTGTTTTCGACATAGTGGCCGAGGCTCTTCTTTACATAGCCGATGTCGCCTGCGCGGAAATCTGTCGTCCTCGCCGCGGGCCCGGTGTCGAACACCGTCATGCGCCCCTCGCCCTTGATGTAATATTGCCATTCGTCCGCATTGGGGTGCCAATGGAGTTCGCGTATACCGCCGGGCTTAATCGTGACCAGGGCCGCAGCAACTGTGGTCGAAACCTTGAAGTTGCTGCTGTCGGCGATCTGCACTTGGCCGCCTGCCGTGATCTTGTCCGGCTTCATATCCGACAGCGGGAAGGTAAAGGGGAACGGCGGGTCGCCAGCCGCAGACTTGACGGCCGCCTGGTCGGCCGCGAGCGGGCCCGGAATCTCGCCCTGGAAGATCCAGCGGTTCTGCAGCGGAATGTTCTTGAAGGCTTCGGCCGGTACGCCGAAATTCTTGGCCAGTACTTCCGGCGGCGTGTGCGCCAACCAGTCGGTCGGCAGCAATGTGTTATATTCGGAAGAATTGCCATTGTCGAAGGCCAGAACGAATTCGGCGCCGTCCGGACCTAATCCCTGCAGCGAATGCGGCAGGCCGGCAGGGAAATACCAGAGATCGCCCGATTTGACGTCTTGAACATAGGGCCGACCTCGTTCGTCGAGAATGGTGATGCGGCAATTGCCGTAAGTCATGATCGCCCATTCCGCCTGTTGGTGCCAATGCATCTCGCGCAGGCCGCCCGCGTCCAGGCGCATGTTGACGCCCGAGATCGTCGTCGAAATCTGGAAGGAGGACTGCGTCACCTCGCGCGCCCAGCCGCCTTCCTGGATGCGTTTTGGCGCTATGTTGAACGAATTCCAGACCATCGGCATATCGCCGACATCCGTCGCCGGCGGACTGAGAAAGGACGGCAGATTCTTGGCTAGCGCCGGATTCTGCGGGCCGGGATCCGTGAGGCTCTGAGGATTGGTCGCGTTGATCGCGCCCTGCGGCGGCATGTCGGGGTTGCCGAATGATTCCGCGCCTCTTGCCGCTGCGGCAAAAGCAGCGACGCCACTGGCCGCGCCGGCAGCAATCATGCTGCGTCTTGAGAGCTCGCTCATCTATCGATATCTCCTCTGTCTGTTACTGGCGCATTCGTCGGAACGCAGCGCCAACAGGCGCTCCCAAGCTTTAAGCGGATCATGCAATGTGACACGCGCTCCACAGTTTGGTGGAAGCTTTGACTCTGATGCGGGGCGCCCTGAATGCGACGCCACGACCCAGGCGCCGGGAGCCGCGGAGCAACAACGCAGTCATATTGAACGTAGGAGTAGACAGATAAAATCATACGGAGGTATGCGCCGACCAGCTTTTCGATTATCGGCGCTTGCGGAAACTATTGTCGCAATAACTCAGGCGCCGAGGATGGCGTGTCGGACGGGTGCATGACCGCCCCTGAAGCCGCTCGCAACGTTGTTGGCTTATTGATCGCAATGGCGATCGCGGCACTGTTGGCCTCGGCATTGAGGCGACATCATGCTTGCGACGGCAGCGCGAAGAGTATCTTGTCCAAGGTGATCGGGTAATCCCGGACGCGCGCGCCACATGCGTTGTAGATCGCGTTGGCGATCGATGCGCCGGCGCCGCAGATGCCTAGTTCGCCGACGCCCTTGCTCTTCAGCGGATTGGATTTGTTGTCGAGTTCGGGAAGAAAGATGGCGTTCACATCGGGCGCGTCGGCATGCACCGGCACATGGTATTCGGCAAGATCGTGGTTGACGAAATAGCCAAAACGCGGATCGAGGATCATCGCTTCCTCCAGCGCGGCCCCGATTCCGAAGATCATGCCGCCGATCGCTTGAGATCGAGCGGTCTTTTCATTCAGGATGCGGCCGGCTGCGAAAACGCCCAACATGCGTCTTAGCCGGACCTCGCCAGTGTCCATGTCGACGCCAACTTCGGCGAAGTGCGCCCCATAGGCTTGTTGCGAGAATTCTCTTGCCGTATCGCCAGGTCTGATCTCGCCGTCGGCGTCGATTCCGTCGGCGCCGACAAGGCTAGCCAACGACTTGGATTGACCCGCAGCTTCGACGCGGCCGCCAGCGAAGCGGGCGGCGTTCGGGTCCATGCCGGCGATCTTCGCCAGTTTTGCTCGTAACGTATCGCAGGCCTCGAAGAGCGCCGAGCCGGCACTGGCCGCACCGACGGAACCGCCGGAGCCCGACGCTTGCGGAAAGTTTGTGTCGCCGAGTTCCACCAGAATCCGCTCCGGCGGCAGGCCAAGCATTTCCGCGGCGATCTGAGTGAGGATGGTATAGGTGCCGGTGCCGATGTCGGTCATGGCCATGCGCACCGTGGCGATACCGTCCGATCCCAATCGCACATTTGCTTTCGATAGTTGAAGCCCGTTTCCGCGAGTGGCGCCAGCCAAACCTATTCCCACGAGCCAGCGTCCGTCCCGTACCTGGCCCGGTTTCGGATTCCGCCTGTCCCACCCAAAGTGTCGGGCCCCTTCCTGGAAGCAGGGGATCAAATGACGGCTGGAATAGGGAATGTGCTTCTCCGGATCCTCTGTTGGCTCGTTGCGGATGCGCAGTTCGATCGGATCTAAGTCGAGCTTCTCGGCGAGTTCGTCCATCGCGCATTCCAAAGCCAGAAGACCCGTCGCCTCGCCCGGGGCGCGCATCGATGAGGCGACTGGAATGTCCAAAGGCGCCAGCCGATGCCGGGTTAACCTGTTGGCGCCCGCATAAAGCGTCCTCGTTTGGAGGGCCGCTCCTTCGTAGTTCTGCTCGCTCGCCAGGTTGCCCGAGAACACATCGTGCCCGATCGCAAGAATCTTGCCGTCCCGATCCGCGCCCAAGCGTATGCGTTGGATAGTGTCCGAGCGGTGCGTCGTGACCTGAAACACCTGCTGCCGCGTCAGCGCGGTCTTTACAGGGCGCTTGATCTGGCGCGCTGCGATGGCCGCGAGAATGGCGTCGGCGTTCACCCAAAGCTTGGCTCCGAAACCGCCGCCGACGAAGGGACTCACGAGTCGCACAGTCTCGACCGGAATTTTCAGGGTTCTGGCGACCGCGTTTCGCCCCTGGTTCAACATCTGGTTCGACGTGTGGAGGATGAGGCTGTCGCCCTCCCACATCGCCAGTGTGGCATGGGGTTCCATCATCGCATGACTCTGCAAGGGGGTGGTGTAAGTCACGTCAAGCCGCACCGGCGCCGCGGCGAAGGCGCTCGCGAAGTCGCCCACGGCGCTATCGGGGGGTGGCGCGCCTTCGCCCTGAGGAGCGCGCGCCTGATCTAGGCCGTCGCGCAGCGCATACTTTCCCGGCGATCTATCATAGTCCACGCGCACTAGGTAGGCGGCGGCCCTTGCCTGCTCGAAAGTCTCCGCCACCACGAAGGCGACCGGCTGACCGTAGTAGGACACTTCCGGACCGGTGAGCACCGGATGGGCCTCATGGTGATTGCCCACGCCTTGCTCGGGCGCGTTGCGATAGGTTAGCACCAAGATCACGCCGGACGCGCGTTCCGCCGCGCGCGAATCGATCGATGCGATCCGACCCTTGCCTATCGAAGCTTCGACGACGAAACCGTAAGCCGTCGTGGGGCCCTGCTCAACCTCATAGGCATAGCGGGCGCCGCCCGTGACCTTCAGCCGCCCGTCCACGCGATCAAGCGGCTTGCCGACAATGCCTTGCGCATCGACATCGAGCGCATTGGGCCCCATGGGCGTATTCATTTCCATTGGGTGTTTGCTCCCCTCAGCTGCGGGTCGCTTCCGCCAGGACGGCGCGCAATGTGCGCCGCGCCAACGGAATTTTGAAGTCATTGCCGCCATAACCGCGGGCTCCGTCCAGCGCGGCGGTCGCGGCCGCGTCGAAGGCGGCGGGGCTCGCAGATCCGCCGGCGAGGCTTTCCTCCGCCTGGGCCACACGCCAGGGCTTAGGCGCCAGGCCGCCGAAAGCGAGGCGCGCCGAGCGGATTCGTCCGCCCATTGCCTCAACGACCGCGGCGACCGAAACCAGAGCGAAGGCATAGGAGGCCCTGTCGCGAACCTTTCGGTAGATCTGCACGCCGGGAGGCGGCGCGGGCAGCGTGACCGCCGTGATGATCTCGCCAGGCTTCAACGCCGTTTCGATCCACGGTGTCCGCCCAGGAAGGCGATGGAACTCGGCGATGGGGATGACTCGCGTTTTGCCCGCGGCCTCGACCGTCTCGACACTGGCGTCAAGCGCCCGCATCGCGACAGCCATATCGGATGGATTTGTAGCGATGCATTGGTCGCCGGCGCCAAGTATGGCGTGGTCTCGATTGAAGCCAGCCAGCGCCGCGCAGCCAGCGCCGGGAGTACGCTTGTTGCAGGGTTTGGTTATATCGTAGAAATACGCACAGCGTGTTCGCTGAAGCAGATTGCCGCCGGTAGTGGCCTTGTTCCGCAACTGCGCGCTGGCGCCTGCCAGCAGGGCTCGGCTCAGGACTCCGTAGCGCTGGCGCACACGCGGGTCCGCTGCGAGATCGCTATTCCGCACCGTCGCGCCAATGCGCAGCCCCCCCTCCGACGTTTCTTCGATCCTATCGAGCGGGAGACGGTTGATATCGACTAGTTGGGTTGGCGTCTCCACCTGCAGCTTCATCAAATCGAGCAAATTCGTTCCGCCTGCGATGATTTTTGCTCCAGGCGTCGCGGAAATGCTTGCGGCTTGGGCGAGCGTGTCGGCGCGCGCATAAGTGAAGGTTTTCATTTCGGCAGTCTCGCGGCTTGTTTGATCGCCGCCACGATATTCGGATAGGCCGCGCAGCGGCAGATATTCCCGCTCATCCGTTCACGAATCTCAGAATCGGTCAGCTCGGGCTGCGCATCCGCTAGGTCTTCTGTCACGTAGCTCGGCATGCCTGCGCGACTCTCGCTGATCATGCCGGCGGCGGAACAGATCTGCCCTGAGGTGCAGTAGCCGCATTGAAAGCCGTCATGCTTTATGAAGGCGGCTTGCAGCGGATGCAGCGCATCGCCGTCGGCGAGCCCCTCTATCGTCGTGATCGACTGTGCGTCATGCATCGCGGCGAGCGTCAAGCAAGAGTTTATTCGACGCCCGTCCAGCAGCACTGTGCAGGCGCCGCATTGGCCATGATCGCATCCCTTTTTAGATCCCGTCAGGGCGAGATGCTCGCGCAATGCATCGAGCAGCGAAGTGCGCGCATCGAGCGTCAGACTATGAGACCGACCATTGACCCGAAGTTCGACGGTCGTCAGCGCCGGCGGCGTATCGACATTGGGCGGGTCGGAAGCGAACGCGTCTTTCGGGAGGCCGACGAACAAGAGGGCGGCCGTCGCGGTCCCGGTCTCTAACACCGCGCGTCGCGTTAGCTGGATATGGGCATCCTCATTCTCGTCCATCGCGGCGGCCTTCGCTCCTACGTTCCGTCGAACATTTTAGTCACTGGGACGCACTGCGGGCGAGCTACGCAACGACCGGGTCGCGTCCTGCTAATCGCCACAAAGGATCACGAGCACCAGAACGTTCGAACGTGCGTTCCCGGGTCATACGAGGAGACGCTCTGTCCTACACAGAGGTTGGTGAGATGCGTCGTATCCTCGCGGGTAACCGCTTTCTTCAGAGCGTCACTCGGCGAGGCCTCCTCCGGCCGCTCCGCGTACAGCATCCACCACTGGCCCGCGCCGTTGCCAAAGTGAACGGCCCACGCCTTCACCTTCACGCCTGCCGAGTCGGTGGAAAAGCCGAGGTCCTCGGATTCCCCAATGACCACGTCCTTTATCGGCCCGACGACGCACACCGGTTCGTCCTTGTCATCCTTGACTTGGTAGAGTTCGTCGAACTTCTTTTGGAGATCGCCGTTGCTTTTTGCGCCCGCTTGGGAGATTGCCTGGATCTGATCCCTCGTGTCGCAAATTATGTAAGGGAACCGGAAGCCGCCTTCCCACCCTCTCGGCGGCGGTCCGCGATATCCTTCCGCTCGCGCCGACCCAACGAGTGCGAGAACTGTAGTCGCGCCGATCATTCCCAAACCAATTAGAAGCCTATGCATCGCAGTCTCCAAAGCACGTTTAAGTCTCAAGAGTCGTCACTGCCCTGCACTCGAGCTGCACCTTCCCTTCTATGAACCGACGGTATTTGTTCTTGCAGTCATCGTTCAGGCAGAAGTGATGGCGTGCATATCGGTGAGGTTTGCCTTTGATGTCCTTCTGACACCAGTCACAGCTGATCTTGACCATCTGCGTCTCCCATCTATGCAAATGCCGGTTTCCATCTCATTGAGCGCTGTTGGGCGCCGCGACTTGGCACCGATCGAATCCTCGCTCGCCTTGCTACTCATTGTTCGAGCTTTCCCGCTCACTCGAGGGCTCGCCGGCTCTTGTTGCGTCCTCTATCTTGAGATCCTTCGCACCGAGGCAATGCTGGCGTGATGAGAGCTCGTCGGCGCGCCCCTACTGCTGCATGACCGGCGCGTCCAGTCGCACCATTACTGCGTCCCAATCCCCGCCAACGACAGTGCCCGAATCACACCGCTCAAGCCGCCAGTCCTGCGCGCGGCTTTCCTCAAGACATCGGAGCGTCGAACCAAAGCGCAATGGCGCACGCGGCAACTACGGCGGCTATGGTGAAAATCATGATTACGAAAATCATCCTCGCCTCCAAAACGATCTGCAATTACGGGCGCGCCAAGTTTCTGAGAACCTATCGCCTACTTCTTTTGATCTTGCAGGTCCGTACGTCAGCGCGATGGTGAAGATAGCTCGAACTATCAGAGTAGCGAATAATACCGTCGTTCGCGCGGGTCGGCGGAAGAGGTTATCGCGTAATCCGCAAGTATGGACTGATGGGCAGAGGGCGCGACTCGCTTTAGGTCCGCCGAAGTCGTCGGCGGTCACGCACGGTGGCGCGCGCGGATGACATTGGGGGCGTTTGATTGCCTTAAGAACTCATCAAGGCCCGCTTGCGCTGTTCGTCGCCCTCGATACGGCGACTGAAAAACTCGTCGCGCGCTGCTTCGCCCAACATCGGGCGCGCCAGCTTCACGCCTTCCCGAGCCGCCAAGAAACATGCGCCCACCGTCGGACACGTTTTCGGCTGACGTGGCGATCCTGACTATCACAATATCGTCGCGCGCGCGCGGCTTAGGCGCGCTCTTCGGCATTGCGTCGTAGTGAAGTCGCCCGAACCTATATGGAGAACGGGGGGCGCTGCGTTTGTTTCGAAATCCGCCTTCAAGGCGCCATATCGGTCGGTAAGCCTAATGGAAGCTATGAGGAGACTAGGTTGCGCGAGAAAAGCTACCGGAACGTGGTCGCCGATTTCGTAGCGGCGACTGTTATCTTCGCGCTCTTGCTCTGCCTTGTGGCTCTGGGCGACGTCGCCATGTGGCTCATCGCGCACGATCTGGCGCCTCGGGAGAGGACCCTCTGAAATCCTCAGCGATCCGCCTTGATCCAGTCACTCAACGATCGCAGAGCGAGTAATTCAGTCTTCAGCTGCATCATCATACCTTCTAATTAGTCCGCGATCCTTTTCGCTTGCACGCGTGACCGACAGTATAATTTGCAGTTTCAAAAGACCGAGCGATTGTCTCCACCGCCCTCCTTGGGCGTTTCCTCCCTGACTCAGGCCGCTCGTGGCGACACGGGCGGCCTCCTTTGCTCCTCACAGAAAGGAATATCGTGACGGCGTTCGCGGAAGGGGCGGCGCTTCGCCACCGATCGACGTGTCGTCACAATCCTTGCGATCGATGATGACAAAACTCCACCCGCCATCGTCATGCACGCGCCACACATGGCGAGACCCAGCACCGTGTGCAGAGGCTGACGGACGTCATTACGACGATGACCTCGAGTACGGGGATCGCAGAATAAGTTTTGTGAGACTGTCCAAGCGGCAAGCGCTTCGGCGCGCCCGCACAACTGACCTCAGCGCTTCCGGGTCGAGACCGGTCGTCATGAGACGGACCCCTGTCGCGCTATTCAGGCTTGGGTCCGGTCCGCTAGTCTTCAGTGGGACTCGCGTGCCCGTCTGGTTATGCCGAGCTGCGTTCCAAGCCGATGGACGGTCTTATTGCCAGCGATGGCGGCGCGACCCCACGGCGGCGATGCATGCCGCAAGGCTGTCCGCAGCGCCCATACCGGCGTATGAGTCCGCTAAACCAATTCGGAATCTGCGTCTACCAACGTACGATGGATGATTTTTCTGGTCGACGTAAATTCGCAGGCGACTCAACGTCACCGTTCCGGCGCGTCAGCGAGTCAGACTTGTCGGCGCGGTGGTGGGATTTCGGTATGCAGAACGTTTCGGAAAGACGGATTAAGTCATCGCGTTGCGACGGACCGGCCGATCCCAGTCAATGCGCGATGACGAGAGGTCCATCATCAATCGGCGCCCTACTCAGCCCAACAAAGATGCCGCCGCCGCAATGAATCAAGTTAAGGATTTTGCGATGTTGGTTCGTTGGCCGCGAGCGTTCGGCATCGTTGTCATCGCGATTGGCTGCGGAAGTCTCCTTTTCTTCTACCAGAACGCGTTTCATGCTTCCTCGCTGGCGCCGATTTCCTCGAATGTTGTGTCTTCGCAGAGCGCGATGGCGGCATCGTTCGATCCGGCAATTACAGCGCCGGTTCAGGTTCCCGCAGGTCTGGAGACGCCACAAGCGGTGCAAGCAGGAGCTCA
>Ga0207025_1039_pt2 | contig 12919 bp, 12 predicted proteins | sample Alteio_BWMinCont_45_FD_153261 | JGI IMG/M metagenome (GOLD analysis project Ga0207025, IMG submission 153261) | Enriched cells from forest soil in Barre Woods Harvard Forest LTER site, Petersham, Massachusetts, United States -... | ecosystem: Environmental > Terrestrial > Soil > Temperate forest >... | reverse complement strand
GCCATAAGCGAAGGGCTTTATTCCTTCGAACCAAGCATCCCGAACAAGAAGCTTCGCGCCGCCGCATTTCGATCGCAAAATCTTTGAAGTTCGCCCTCCCGCGGGAACAGAAGCGATCCAAACGGTCATAGACAGCGCGGCCAAATATTGCGGCGAGCGCCCGATTGTTCATCTCCCGTACGGGACATATGGGCTGATGAGCAGTGTTACGATTCCCGCCAATTGCGACATGCAGATCATCGGCGATGGAGAACGAACGGCTTTGAAATGGCTCGGCGCGCGCGACCAAGCCGCGATCGTTCTGGAAGGACCGTCACGCGCGACATTGCAGGAATTTTATCTCAATGCAGGCACTGGCGTCGGTATAGCAGTCACCAATGCCGATCAGGTAGGGGCGCGAATCTATATGCAGCAGGTTCAATTGCTGCGCTCGAACGTCGCCAATATCCTTATTGATCAACTCGACAATGCAGTCGTTGAGTCCGATAATTTTCAGCTGGCGCTAACGGCGGATCAGGGAGCCAGGGGGATTGCGCTTAAGGTTGTCGGCGGACCCAAATCGCAAAAAGGCATTGCAACCTCCGGCCAAGTCAATTTGCTGGCCGGGTCGGGCGGCACGAACGACCTCAGTTTTGATGTCAGCGGCGGCGCGAAGCTTCTTGTTCGGGATGCTTGGTTCGAAGGAATAAAGCCCTTCGCTTATGGCCGTGTTAGCAACAATAGCGTCGTGACATTTGAAGGATCCCGCATTGCCTCCTCAGGATGGTCTGAACCGACGACGATAAGCGCCATAGAAGTCGAAAAGGCGTCATGTCCCGTGTCCGTGCTGTCTTCATCGCTCGACGCCGACGTCAAAGTTTCGGAAGGGTCGTCGAGTCCAGCGGCCGTGATCGGAAACAATTTTGGTACGGCGCGTCGGTACCTTACGGGCGAAAACGCCGACTCGGCCATCTTCGCCTTCAACAGAAATTATTCCAAAGAGTTGGGATCGGTTCCCCTCACCGAAAACTATACGCCTCCAACCCCTGACAGGTTGCGGCTAGCCTTTGCGCAGTCGCGCGCCACACGAGCATCCGAGATCTACGACCTGGCCGCGGAACTCACTGACCTTCGCTTCTACCGTGTGACTATCGAACTCGGTGAGATCGGGCTTCGCCTCTCCCGATAACGGGATTGGTAGCGACCGGGTCCGGCACGGATATTTTTTATCCCTTCTCACAATCGATCAGGATGAAGCCTCCCTCTTATGCGCGCCGCCTCTATATACAGATAGATTATGTTAATATGCAAGCACGGACGATGTCATAAAATGAACCTTCTTCCGGCCATCAAGGGTTCAAGCGGCAGCCATTGGGATTCGTTACTCAATCACGATAATGGGTTTGACTTGGCGCGTATGCTTTTTGCGTCGCTTGTTATATTTGAACACGCGTATTATTTGCCATATAATAGTTATCAAGCTGAGCCGCTCTTCGTGTTTTCGAAAGGACAGACAGATTTCGGGTCGCTTGCAGTCAATGGATTTTTTATCATCAGCGGATTTCTAGTCACAAGAAGCTGTGTGATCACGAATAACGCGCCGCGCTATGCTATGAAACGTTTGGCGCGAATTGTGCCGGGGTTCCTGCTCGCCTCAAGTCTTGGTCTTTTCGTCTTCGGCCCGCTCGGCGCCGACGAATTACGTGCTTATTTTTCCAATATAAATTGGAGGGCAACTTTTGTAAACGTGATCTCGTTGCATCAGAGCGGCTCCGGCGCCACATTTTTACATAATCCGACGAAGATCTTGCATGACGGAACTCTTTGGACGATCCGTTATGAATTCGACTGTTATCTTCTTGTCGGCGCGCTTTGGTCACTCAAATTGCTTCGTCGCGAGATCATTTTGCTCTTGGTTCTTGTCCTGTTGACCTGTTTCGGATTGCAAGGTCTCGGATCTATCAACCTGCCTGTCGTCAATTATGGACTTCCGGCAATCTTTATGTCGAGTCCCGACAATTGGCCCCGACTCTTCGGCTATTTCTTCATCGGATCTGCGTTTTACTTGTGGCGCGATATGATCCCGAAATCGATTTGGATTTTTGCAATTTCGCTGGTTTCATTGCTCGTTGCTTTGCGCTGGGGAAGCGCGCAAATCGTGATGCCGTTTGCGGGAGCCTACATCGTTTTCTTTTTAGCTTTGTCCGGAGGAAGAACGCTCCAGGTCGCTGGGCGAAAGGTGGATCTCTCCTACGGTATTTATTTGTTTGGTTTTCCAATCCAGCAATTGATCATCGCTGCGTCCGCTCAGGCGATCGGTCCAAAAATGCTCTTCCTTATTTCGTTTCCGATCACCTGCGGCGTCGCCTACCTGAGCTGGACCCTCATAGAAGCGCCTTGCTTGAGATGGGCGCATGCAGGACCGAAGCCGCGCGCCAGGGCGATATTGCCCGGCATCGAAGCGGTTCCGCAGATGCGGCATGATTTGTCGCAAATGTGATGGCGACGTGGGAGCCCTCGGAAAAGGAAGCCCCGGGAAACCCGGGGCCTTGATCCGTCCGCAACTCATTCGAGATTTCCTTCCCCTCGACACCTCGTCGTTGGGGCGGCTGAAGCGATGTGCTCGCGACCCACTTTCATAATCTCATCGCGATCTCATCGCGCCGCTTCGCCCGCATTTTGGAGATTCGCGTCGATCGCGAAGATCTGGAGAACCGATTGGATGCCGCGTCTTAGGCTGAGCGACATCCATTAATGGGAGTATGATTATGATTAGAGCGCTTGTCTGCGGAGCCGGAGGATTCATCGGCGGCCATCTCGTAAAACGTTTGCGAAACGAAGGTTATTGGGTCCGTGGCGTAGATCTAAAATTCCCTGAACATTCAGAGACGCTGGCGAATGACTTCATCATAGGCGACTTGCGCGATCAGAGCTTTTGTCGATCGGCCGTCGATACACATTTCGACGAAGTCTATCAGCTCGCCGCCGACATGGGCGGCGCCGGCTATATATTCACGGGCGAGCATGACGCCGACATCATGCATAATTCAGCGTCGATCAATCTGAACATGCTCGACGTCTGTCTCAAACGGAACATCAAGAAAGTGTTCTATTCCTCCTCCGCTTGCATTTATCCGGCGTATAATCAGGAGGATCCCGACAGGCCGAATTGCGCCGAGGCCTCGGCCTACCCGGCTGCTCCCGACAGTGAATATGGATGGGAGAAGCTATTCAGCGAAAGGCTTTATCTCGCCTATAATTACAATTACGGCATGCGCAATCGCGTGGCTCGCTACCACAATATTTTCGGTCCTGAAGGCACCTGGGATGGCGGCAAGGAGAAGGCGCCCGCCGCGATCTGTCGAAAAGTCGCGCTCGCCCGAGACGGCGATGAGGTCGAGATCTGGGGAGACGGCCAGCAAACCCGTTCTTTTCTCTACATTGACGAATGTCTAGAAGGCACAATGCGTCTTCTGCGATCGTCGCAGTTCGAGGGGCCCGTCAATATCGGCTCCGAAGAAATGGTGACGATCAATCAGCTTGTCGACATCGTTTCAGACATTGCCGGGAAGCGCCTGCGGAAAAAACATATTGCGGGGCCGCTTGGTGTCCGCGGCCGGAACTCCGATAATCGATTGATCAAGGAGAAACTTGGGTGGGCGCCCTCACAGCCTTTGCGCAATGGATTGGAAGTCACTTACCAGTGGATCGAACAGCGCGTTCTCTCCAATTCAATGCCGCACAAGAAACCAAACGTCGCAATTCAGGCCATGGCCAGTTGATAGCAAGACCGGATGTCTCTCGCAGTGCGGCGGGAGCCTGACAGATCCTTACCGGTCAGTCGGGTTAGGAATCGGTCCACACCAGCGGACGACGGGACGCCGCCAGCTCGTCTTCCGCAGCGCTGGCTTTTCAGCTCTTCGAAGTCGCGCGCCAGTTGGTCGATCGGGCGCGCCGCCAGGTCAGTTGCGGATTTTCGCCAGTCGATCCCTTCGAACGAAGGGATCGCGAGGCGCCCCACATCCTCACGACGATGTTGCGCCTTCTGAGAGCAATGACATTCGGCGATGCGCGTTGAAACATCGAGTCTACGCCTTTTGGACACGACGGCTCATCCTTTTGGCGATCTATCCATCCGAACCGGCTCTCGTAAAGTCGTCGTGTAGAAGTGCTGCCTTGCACGATTAGGAGAGCGTCAAATGAATCGTTTTGCGAGCGCTCGTTTGACGCAATACGCTCCAAGCCCGTCTCCGAATCCATTGTCTCAAACCGTTGCGAAACTACACAATGGAGACATTGCGGCTTCGGTCAATCTGAAGGCAGATCTCGCCCTTACGGGCAATCAACGCTGGTTTCTGGTACAAACGCACTCGCGCGTGGAACCGCAGGCGCGCTTGCAGTTACACAGACAAGGCTTTCGGACTTATCTGCCGCAATATGTGCGGACCATCCGACACGCGCGTCGGTTGCGCACCGTCGTGGCGCCTCTTTTCCCGTGCTATATTTTCACCATTCTCGACCTCGGGCGCGATCGCTGGCTTTCCGTACGCAGCACTGTCGGCGTCGCTCGCCTAGTCGGCGCGGATGACCGTCCTCTTCCCGTCCCCCACGGCATTGTCGAATCGCTGATCGCGCATGCGACGGAAGCCAATCTCGCGCTTTTTGGCGATGGCCTCCAAATAGGGGAAAAAGTCCGAATATCGACCGGCCCATTCGCAGAATTTATCGGGACCCTCGAGCGCCTCGACAGTTCGGGAAGAGTTCGCGTGTTGCTAAACATGATGCGGGGCGAGATCAGCGTTTCGCTCCAACGCTCGGGAGTGGTTCCCGCCTCACAAATCACCGCGCCTTGAGCGCGTCGGCTCGGTGTCATATGCGCGCGGCCAACTTGCTTGTTTTTGACAGGCCTGTCGACGGCGTTCGGCAAAGATCTGCTCGCTCAGGCAATGCGAGCGCGGCCGCGTAAGGAGCCATGGGCGACGACGAAAATCGCGTCGCCAACGCAGGAGGAGCCCGCGCGGCTCGCGCTTTCCCGCCATTCGGCACTGGAGGCCAATATCATGCGAATCCACTTTCTCGCCGCTCCCGCATTCCCATATCCGACGTCGCGCGGCACTATAAAGCTTCGCTTCCATGGCTTTGATTTCGTTTGGGCGGTCATCTCGCCAGTGCTGGCGTTCTATCTGAGCGATGCAAACCGCCTCAATGCCGGCCAGATCGAGAAAACCATCCTTCTTTATTCCTCGGTGGCGCTTGTTGCTTCCGTGATCGCGCTTTTGATTTTCAAGGTGCACGAAGGAGTCGAGCGCTATTTTTCTGTCTACGACGCGCTGGCGGTTGGCAAGGCCGTCGTCGTCGCAGAGCTCGTCACTTGCGTCGTTCTGTTTAACGTGATGCGCCTGGAGGGAATTCCACGGTCGATGCCGATCATTCATGCTTTGATTTTGGGGGCGGGGATCGTTTTTGCTCGGATGGCGACACGCACCTCAGCGATCGCCCAACATCCCCCTCATAACGGCGGTGCGATACGAGAACATATCCTGATGATAGGGGCCAACAGTTTGTCGGTGCTTTATATCAAGTTCCTGCAACTGTCGCCGTCGCCGTCGCACGATGTGATCGCCTTGCTGGATAGTCGGAAAGAAATGTTCGGCCGAGCGATAGAAGGCGTGCGCGTTGTCGGGGCGCCGGAACATCTGGAATCGCTCATCGCGGAATATACTGTGCACGGCATTGAGATCGGTCGCATTCTCGTAGCCGGAGAACCGAAATCACTGTCCCCGGAGCAACTCAATGAAATTATGACCATTTGCGAAAAACGGCAGATATTTCTCGACTTCATGCCGCAGATGCGCGGACTTCGCGAATTCCATCCGGGCGCGGCGGAACCAGTGGTCGAAACTTTTTTGTGCAAGCCGGTGACGCCCTCTGTCTATTTTCGATGGAAGCGAGGCGGCGATTTTCTAGTTGCGCTTTTGATGATTATTGTTCTGATGCCGATCCTCCTGGGGGTCAGTCTTTGCGTGTTGGTGGACCTCGGCGCGCCGGTGCTGTTCTGGCAGTTGCGTCTTGGAATAAATGGATCGCGTTTCCTTCTCTACAAATTCCGCACCTTGCGGCCCCCGTTCGATTGGCGCGGCAATCCAATCCCGGCCGACAAGCGGCTGTCGAAGGTTGGGCGCATATTACGTGACACGAGCCTGGACGAGCTTCCGCAACTGTTGAACATATTGGTCGGAAACATGTCGCTGATCGGGCCAAGGCCCCTATTGCCCGAGGATCAGCCCGCAAATCCGACTGTTCGTCTCATGGTCCGTCCCGGCATAACAGGCTGGGCTCAAGTAAATGGGGGAAAACATTTGACCCCAAGTGAAAAGGACCAACTGGACGAATGTTACGTCAAGAACGCGAACTTCTGGGTTGACCTGAAGGTGGCTCTATACACCGCAAAAATCTTGTTCATGCGGAGACGATCCGGAGAAAGCGCCGCCGATTTGCGGGAGATCGCGTCAAGGAATATGGGCGCGCGCAAAATCTAGGCTTAGGCGACGGCGGCTCAAAATCAGCGCGGACCTGATGAAGATTCTCCATGTTCCGTTTTGCTTCGCGCCCGATCCTATCGGCGGCACCGAGGTTTACGTTGCTGCGCTGGCGTTGAATTTGCAGAAGCGCGGGGTTGAGGTCGTGATTGCGGCGCCTGCCGCGACAAATCGCGCATACAAAATCGACGGCCTGCGGGTTCGCCGCTTCGCAACTTCGGAAAAGGTCGGAGATGTCGCCGAGCTTTATGACGATGGCGACCCGCTCGCGGCGGAAGAGTTCGGCAGAATTCTTGACGACGAAAAGCCGGACGTGGTTCACCTGCATGCTTTCACGCGCGCTGTCTCCTTGCGTACAGTCCTCGCCTGCAAGAGCCGCCGAATTCGGATTGTCTTTACGTATCACACGCCGACGGTGAGCTGTCAGCGCGGAACGTTGATGCTCTGGGGCGAGACTCCATGCGACGGAAAAGTGGACCTACGACGGTGCACCGCGTGCACGCTGCAAGGCCTTGGGCTACCTCGGACCTTGGCGAAAGTCGCGGGCTCTTTATCTCCCGACTTCGGCCAGCGGCTGAACGCTTGGGGATTCGGGGGCGGCGTCTGGACAGTAATGCGTATGAGCGAATTGTTGGACCTCCGTTTCGCGGCATTTCGCGAAATGGCGGAGAACGTCGACCATTTCGTGGCGGTGTGCGATTGGGTCCGCGACGTCATCCTTGCGAACGACGTTTCGCCAACAAAAGTTTCGGTGTGTCGGCATGGGATCGATTTGTCAGAGGCGCGGATATCGGAAAGCCCCGGTGACACGCGCGCGATTTCAGGAGAAGAGACGCGGTTCGCTTTCGTCGGCAGGTTCGATCCGACAAAAGGCATCCACGTGCTCATCGACGCCTTCAGGGCGCTGCCATCGCTGCGGATGCGACTTGATATTTTCGGCGTCGCTCAGAGCGAGGCCGATTGCGCCTATGAGCGGCGCCTTGTTGCGCTTGCCGCAAACGACGCGCGCATAAGGTTTCGCGGCGCTCTCGCAACCCTGGCAGTTGTCGAGCGATTGCGTGATTATGATTTTCTGTTCGCGCCGTCTCAATGGATGGAAACGGGACCGCTCGTTGTGCTTGAAGCCTTTGCGGCGGGCGTTCCCGTTGTTGGAGGGCGCATCGGCGGAATCGCGGAACTGGTGCGTGACAATGTCGACGGCTTGCTGATCACTCCTTCGTCGCGGCTCGCGTGGCGAGAAACGCTGCGTCGGGTCGTGGAGGAGGCAGATTTGCGGATCCGTCTAAGAGCTGGCGTGCGGCCGCCGCGAAGAAGCGATGAAGTCGCCGACGAAATGCTCGCCCTTTATCGATCAATTGTCGGTGTGCGTCACGACGGCTGGCCGCGTGTTCCGGCCGTCGGTGAAATCAGCACCATCGTTTAGACCGCGCCGGACGGCGCGCCCCGTAAACTTTCCTGACGTTTCCTGACTTGGCGCGCTGGGTTGCCGCGCGAGCACGAACTCTACGCTATTTCCTCAAAGCGGCGGCTTATGCGTTCATTGGAGAATATGATGGGGTTCCCTCGGATTCTCGCAATTGGATTGACGCTTTTCGCGTTGAACCTGGGAGGCTGTGCGCTTCTGCCGGGCGCTGGCCCCGAGAGCTGGGACGTCCGCAACGGTCAGCAAGATTCCGAGAGTCTTCAATATGCCCTGATCCGCTTGACGCCTGACATTCTCGATATCCTCTCAAGAAATGAACCGCGGCTTACGTCGGTGTTTTCCGATCACAGTCCGCCCACGGAAATTCGATTCGGTATCGGGGACATTGTCGGCGTGACGATCTTCGAGGCGGCTTCGGGAGGCCTTTTTATTCCGGAAGAGGCCGGCGTACGGCCTGGAAATTTCATCACTCTTCCCAGTCAGCAGGTCGACAGCAAAGGCAATATTTCCATTCCTTATGCGCAACCCATTCGTGCGGCGGGCCGCACTCAGGTCGAGGTTCAGAAGTCGATCGTCGACGCCTTGGAAGCGCGCGCTATCGAACCGCAGGTTGTCGTGTCTCTTATCGAGCAGAGAGCGACGCTGATCAGTGTGCTGGGAGACGTGAACGCGCCAAATCGGTTCCCCGTAAATCATGCGGGAGAGCGTGTTCTCGACGCCATAGCGCAGGCCGGGGGACCGAAATTCCAGGGCTACGAGGAATGGGTGGTGCTGGAACGCAATGGCCGTCGCGCCGTCGAACCATTCGGCGAGCTCATTTGGGAATCCTCGACCAATATTTATCTTCAGCCGGAGGATACGATTTACCTCTTCCACCAACCGCAGACGATCCTGGCCTTCGGAAGCACGGGCAACCAGGGGATTTTCAACTTCGAAAGCTGGCGCATGTCGCTTGCGGAAGCTCTCGGCAAGGCCAGCGGCCTCAACGACGGCGCGGCCGACGCTTCGTCCGTATTCCTATATCGCGGCGAGACGGTGGAAGTCGCGCGACTCCTCGGTGTCGACGTTTCGAAGTACCAGGGTCCGATCATCCCCGTGGTTTATGTGCTCGATTTGCGGAACCCGGCGGGTTGGTTGCTCGCGAGGAAGTTCGACATGCGGAACAAGGACGTGATCTATGTGCCGAATTCAGTGACCGTCGAAGCGTCGAAAGCCATGAATTTCTTCAGATTGGCCGTCGGCACAGTCAACGATCCGATTCAGGCCGCCGTCGGCGTATATGCCTTGAAAGCGGCCGCGGTAAAGAGCGCGTCGGTTTTGCTCGTCGGTGGCACGACGGCGACGGCCGCCCCCTGATGTCGAGCCTGACGTCCTCGGGCGTCGCCCTTCAGGAAGTGGCAGGCCGAGAAGCTTCTAATCCGAAGTTAATCGCTTGACGTGACATGCTTTCGCGCCGCGGCGTGTAGTCATTTAGCGATTGTGGCTTATCGCTGTTTACCGGCGATATGTTGCGGATGCGCCACCCGGATGCCGCGCGTTTCACCCGCAAAATGCCGGAACGCCCGCAATCATTGGAATGAGCAGCTTCTCCGGCCTACGCCCCATTTGCGCGCGCGGTTCGCTGATGGGCCAACTCTTTCGCGGCGATTTTGACCAAGTTCCGCGCGGACAACCTCACGCGGCAAATACCGTGTTACGGCGAGATATTTAATCACGGCGTAGTCATGGCAAATCTGGAGCGTTGCGATGAACATTTCCATTATTGGATCGGGATATGTCGGTCTCGTCTCGGGGGCTTGTTTTGCCGATTTCGGCCATAAAGTCGCCTGCGTGGATAAGGATCGTGAGAAAATCGCTGCTTTGACGAGAGGAGAGATTCCGATTTTCGAACCAGGCCTCGATCAATTGGTCGCAACCAACGTTGCCCAGCAACGCCTTTCCTTCACCACCGATCTCGCGGGCGCGGTCGCCGAATCCCAGGTGGTATTCCTCGCTGTCGGCACGCCTTCGCGGCGCGGAGACGGCCATGCCGATCTGTCCTACATCTACGCCGCCGCGCGCGAAATCGCCGGGGCGATCGATAAATTCACTGTCGTCGTCACGAAATCGACTGTGCCGGTGGGCACCGGCGACGAAATCGAGAGGATTATCGCGGAGGCGAGACCCGATGCGGATTTCGCTGTCGCTTCCAATCCAGAATTTTTGCGCGAGGGCGCCGCGATCGATGATTTTAGGCGACCGGACCGTATTGTTGTCGGTACGACCGACCAACGCGGTCGCGATGTCGTGAGCGAACTTTACCGACCGCTCAATCTGAATGAGCCTCCGATGCTTTTTGTTGATCGGCGCACTGCGGAACTGATTAAATATGCGGCTAACTCCTTCCTCGCGACCAAGGTCACGTTCATCAATGAAATAGCCGACCTGTGCGAGAGAGTTGGCGCCAACGTCCAGGACGTCGCGCGCGGCATGGGCATGGACAATCGCATCGGACCAAAATTCCTGCATCCTGGACCGGGCTACGGCGGCTCCTGCTTTCCAAAGGACACGCTCGCTTTAGTCAAGACGGCTCAGGATTATGACACGCCGATGCGTCTTATTGAGACTGTTGTCGCCGTGAACGATCAGCGCAAGCGCAGCATGGCCAGAAAGATCGTCACCGCCTGCGGCGGTTCGGTGCGTGGCAAGACAATTGCCTTGCTTGGCCTCGCTTTCAAGCTGAACACTGATGACATGCGCGATGCGCCGTCGATTTCCATCGTTACCGCGCTAGAGGACGTCGGTGCGAAGGTGCGGGCTTATGATCCCAAAGCCATGGATCAAGCCCGGCCAATCATGCCGAATGTGACCTATTGCAAGGATCCTTACGATTGCGTCACGGACGCCGAAGCCGTCGTCATGGTCACCGAGTGGAACGAGTTTCGCGCGCTCGACCTTGCGCGCATAAAAAACCTGATGGTCGCACCGGTTATGGTTGACTTGCGCAACATCTATGATCCGGCCGATGTCGCGCGGCATGGTTTCACGTATGCGAGTGTCGGGCGAGGATCGGTGAGGACGATCAATCCTATTGAAAAGGTCGTGGCTCGCCGGACGGTTTCGGCTAACGGGCCTGCCGCGCTTGCGTCTTCGTTCATGCAGAGCAGCGCAAAGAACGCAGACTACGAACATGTGAAATCGTGAAGCGCGGCGCACCCATAAACCGCTGCGATCGAAGATCTAGGGTTTAGACTCATAACCAGTAGCTGACGGTCGCCGCGATGCAGACGGCGGCGAGGAGTTTGTGGCGTTTCGGTCGTATCGAGCTGCGACGCGCCGGTAGTCTTTCAAGCGGCGGAGCATGCGCTCATGACCTCACCGACGGTTTCAAGGCGGAAGCCGTCATCGCCGACAAGGGCTATGACTCCGACCATCTCATCGACGAGATCGTCCAAGCCCGCGCTCAGGCAGTCATCCCGCCCAAACGCAATCACAAGGTCCAACGCTCCTATGACGCCGACCTCTACAAGGATCGCAATCTCATCGAGCGCTACGGCCTAGCGCAATGGATTGAGCCATCTGAGACACGCGCGTGAGATACGCGCGCGGACGAAGGCTTGTCCCCAAAGTGCCGGGCGAGATAGTCGAGATTGGTCATCGTGTGTATTCAGGGTGTCCCGTCTCGACCCGGATGCGGTACGCCGCATCCGCGATCCCTCGCTACTTCTTCCATGGAACCGCTTTACCTCGGCTCCAATCAAAATGTCGCCAATTCGCCGGGTCCTCGAACAGGATTATTTGATGACCGCTTTTGCCCAAACCATTTTGATGTGTCCGCCCGACCATTTCGAGATCGCATATGTGATCAATCCGTGGATGGAAGGGCATTGCGCAAAAACAGACGGCGGCCTTGTTCGACAGCAGTGGAATGCATTGCGCGATGCAGTCGCGGGGTATGCCAAGGTCGTATTGCAGCGACCGCGGGAGGGCTTGCCGGATTTGGTTTTCACGGCAAACGCAGGTCTCGTTGCCGGCAAGAAGGCCGTCGTCAGCCGTTTTCGTACGGCCGAAAGGCAGGGTGAAGAGCCGCATCTACGCGCCTGGTTCGAAAAAAATGGATACGAGATCCTCGCATGGCCGCCCGAAATTTCATTCGAAGGCGCGGGGGATGCGCTCTTCGATCGCGGGCAGCATCTTCTATGGGTTGGATATGGCTTTCGCTCGCACCATGTCGTTCCAGCACTCCTAGAGAGATTGCTTGGCCGCAGAACGGCGCCTTTGCGGCTTATCGATCCCCGTTTTTACCATCTCGATACGTGTCTATGTCCATTAACCGGTGGTTACCTCCTATATTACCCCGGCGCTTTCGACGAAGCGTCGCTGGCGTTGATCGAAACCTTGGCGCCGGAAGCTAAGCGCATCGCCGTAGCGGAAAGTGACGCAATAAAATTTTGCTGCAACGCCGTTGAACTTGCAGGGCGCGTTTTTTTGAATGACGCTTCCGACAGTTTGCAAATGCGGCTGCGGATCGCTGGATTTGTTCCGGTGATCCTGCCGATGTCAGAATTCATTAAATCCGGCGGCGCAGCGAAATGCCTGACTTTGAATCTTGCTGAATATAGCGATTTTTCATCCTGATAGGACATCCGAAATCGGATTGGCGCAATTTTACTTGAGCGTTGATATTGAGCGCGGGCGACGGCGTTCGCGGGGCAACGCAGAACTGCAGAGCATTTTTGCGCATCCGCTTTCGCTCGCCTGGCGGGTGCGGGATCAGGGCCAGAAACAGCGCGGCAAGAAGGTTTATTCGCTGCACGCGCCCCAGGTCGAATGCATCGGCGAGGGGAAAGCGCATCAGCCCTTCGAATTCGGCGTCAAGGTCTCCGACGCGACGCGCCACCGCTCCAAAAGGCAGCCAGCCGCTCATGTGAAAGGCGCTGCCGGATTTAATGAATTCTGACATCGGCAGGATCACCGGAACAAATCCAGCGATCCGCAG
>Ga0207025_1112_pt1 | contig 13165 bp, 8 predicted proteins | sample Alteio_BWMinCont_45_FD_153261 | JGI IMG/M metagenome (GOLD analysis project Ga0207025, IMG submission 153261) | Enriched cells from forest soil in Barre Woods Harvard Forest LTER site, Petersham, Massachusetts, United States -... | ecosystem: Environmental > Terrestrial > Soil > Temperate forest >... | reverse complement strand
ATCTCTTTCGGGGCCACCTTGAGCGCGAAACCGGCCAGCCGTGCGCGGCCGGGCAGGCCGGCGGCGCGCGCAACCGCTCCATATGTTGAAACCCGCCCGCGTGGGATGGCGCAAACGACGTCCCAGATCGCCTGGATCGAGGGATTGTCCTCGGCTGATCCACTGCGTCGCGGCCTCGAGCTTTTGCTTTTAGGCGGCAGAAAGAGTTCAGCAAATGATTTCTTCGAACGCGCCATTGCGCATTATATGGATGATATTGAGGTCCGAAAGCGGCCAGATTGGCCTGCAGCGTTGCGTTACATTGCGCGTCGTGTACACGGACAACTCCCAGCGGATGGCGGATCTCAATCAGGTGAGCCAGGAATGGTCCGACGCCGTGCAGCGCGAAATCGCGGCGCTGTCGGCGCATCCCAACGCGGTAATGATTACTCCGATGGTCATGGAGATCATTGCCGAGAAGGTTGCGCATTCCGGCGCCGGGGACGTGATCGTCCCCGGCGGCATTGCGAGGACGGACTAGTTGTCGTTGTCGTCGTCGTCCGCGTCCCTGTCAATCGGACGAAAATAGTGCCTAAACACCCAATTCGCGACACGGCGCCCCTGCGCACGCGCGGTGGTGTCCGAGTGGCGGTAGTGGATGCCGGAAAACACACGCGCGTCGACCACCTCTTGCTCCGCCTGCGACAGGCGGGTGAAGGTGCGGGTCTTCTGCAGGGCCAAGGCGTTGGTGGTGGTCATTTGAAAACTCAGCACATCGCTGCGGAAGAAGAGTTGCAGCATGTGAGAAACCGCGCCACTGATGTCGGCGTGACCAGAGGGGTACTCGGGAAAATTAGGTGTGTCGATCAGCGGCTGCCAATTGGGATCTACATCGGTGAGTGGATTGCCGTCCTGATCTCCCAGCCGGATGGCCGTGATCGGCCGCCAAAAATCGTAAAAGTACTTGCTGTCCCAGCAGGCGATCTGAGCATCGGCGAGCGCGGCCTCCGCCAGCGCATACATGCGAGCCGAGTCGCCGATATCATTCAAATAGTTGCCGGAGATGTAGCGCAGGGCGTTCTGCCACAGCACCGGACCGTTATCGGCCCAGAAATAGGCCATGTCGGTTTGCTCAGCAGTACGCGTGGCGCTCGACAGGGCTCCCACCGATTTTACTTCGTTGTAACCGTCAGCCCATTTTTCGCTGGATAGCGCAGGCGGCGGGCCAACGCGGAATTGTGAGTCGCTATGCATCGTGAAGGGCGTGACGCTGGCCACCCAGGGAGTAAGGCCCGGCGCGAGCGATGGCGGCGACCCGGGGAGCAGCGAGAGCGTCGGCCGCCACTCGCCGATTGCGGTGCCGCCGAGGAAGGGCGGCGGGTTGGCAGGAAAGCGTCCGTCGTTTGCGCGCAGGGACAGCATATTTGCCGCGGCCAGCGCCCCTACCGCAGTCCCGGGATCCAGAGGGTCAATGCCGTTGGTTTCCAGGAAATTCGCATATTCGGCATTCAGCGTGGGGCTTTGCAGTGGAAACAGCCCGACCAGTATGTCGTGGCCCGCCTTGGCCGCCGCAGCACTCAGAGAGCCGGTCGCGCCGGGTACAAGGGTGTAGTACGGCTCATAGCGCCGGTCGATGGACTCAACGGCGTCGTAGATCGCCAAGTGCGCGATGGCAAAGTCCAGCGCCGCGACCGGCGGCGGGTGTCCGGCGGTTTTCACTGCCGTTTCGCTGATCGCGTTCCAAGCAGCGATCGGATCCGCCGCTCTGGCATTCATCGAAAAAGCGGCTGCGAGGGCGGCTACAGCAAGTCCATATCGAATGATCTTGTTCATGGTGGTTCCCCTTCGTCTTGAGGTGAGTTCGCTCGACGGCGGGACCCTGGCGAATGGGCAGGACAAGTTCAATCTGCCGCGGCTACTCAATTCATAACTTATTTGTATCCGGCTAAGTCACTGATTGTTTAAACGCATAGCGGTATGGGCTAACCTGTCGGCGCAGTTATTGGACAAGCGCTTTTGCCATAACACAGGGTTTTCTCTCAACCCCACCATGCAGGCACCGAGTCCGCCCACCAGTATTTTTCAATTCGGCCTATTTCAGCTCGACCTGAAAGCGCGCGAACTGCATAAGGCAGGAATAAAGGTCAAGCTGCAGGACCAGCCGTTTCGAGTGCTCGCATTGCTGGTTGAGCGCGCTGGTCAGGTGGTCACGAGGGAGGACTTGCAGAAGAGCGTATGGCCCACGGATGTGTATGTCGCTTTTGATCAGGGCCTGAACAACGCAATCAAAAAAGTGCGCGATGCTTTGGGAGATTCGGCTGACAGTCCCCGATTCATCGAGACCGTCGCCAGGCACGGGTATCGGTTTGTGGCGCCCGTAAGCGCGCCGCCGGGGCACGAATCCCAACCTCGTTTTCAAGGCGGTTCGCGCACCCTGCGCAATGCATTGATCGGCTTGACGGCTGCTGCGCTGCTCACGGCGGCGGCGTACTGGGCGTGGCATGCGCCGATGCCTGCGAAACCTCGTTTTGAAAAAGTGATTTTGGCGGTTCTGCCGTTTGACAACCTGAGTCGCGATCCGGACCAGGAATACTTCAGCGATGGCTTGACCGAGGAGATGATTGCTCAGCTTGGCAAGCTGAATCCGCAGCGGCTCACCGTCATTGCCCGTGGTTCGATCGCAAAGTACAAAGGCAGCCGGCTGGCAATGAACCAAATTGGCAGTGAGCTGCATGCCGACTACCTCGTTCAAGGCAGCGTACGACGCGAATCCAATCGAGTGCGAATTACCGTGCAATTGATTCAGGTGCGAGACCAGACTGATCTCTGGACCGAGAGCTATGACCGCGATCTCAAGGACATCCTGGCACTGCAGGACTCCGCGGCGCGAACGATCGCACACCAAATCCACATTACACTGACGCCGGGACAACAGAAGGGAACGGCAGGCCTGGCCACGCTGAATCCAGAGGCCTATGAGTCATATCTGAAAGGCCGCTATTACTGGAACAAACGGACCGCGGACGGCATGCAAAAAGCACTGATCTACTTCCAGCAGGCAATTGACAAGGACCCGGCATACGGCGCCGCCTATTCAGGATTGGCCGACTGCAACAGCGGACTCGCCTGGCACGGTTTCAAGTCACCGGCGGAGGCGCTTCCCAAGGCACATGCAGCGGCGCTCAAAGCCATTGAGATTGATCCGCAGTCAGCTGAAGCTCATGCTTCACTGGGTCTGGTACTTGATCACACGTGGGAATGGTCGGGAGCGGAGACCGAGTTCAAGCGTGCGCTGTTTTTGGACCCTCGGTATGCGAATGCACACCATTGGTACGGAGATAATCTATCGGTGACAGGCCGGCATGAGGAGGCACTGCGCGAGGCGCTGCAGGCGTTGGAAATTGATCCGCTGAACCTCATGATCGGCACCTGGGTTGGATTGCGCTACTACCTAGCGCGAAAATATGACCTCGCCATTGAACAAACCCGGAAAACCGTAGACTTGGACGCAAACTTCGCAGCTGCTCACCTGGTGCTCGGCGAAAATTACGTTCAAGCAGGGCTGCACGAGCAAGGGCTCGCTGAGTTGCAAACCGCAGCCAGCCTCTCCGGAAACAGCCCGCTGTATCTGGCTCAGGTCGGAGTCGCTCATGCCGCGGCGGGGCGCAAGACCGAGGCGCTGCAGGTCATTGCTCAGCTGCAAACGATCTCCGCTGCGCGCTATGTATCACCGTACGGCTTGGCGCAAATTTACGCCGCTCTGAACGACAAGGAACAGAGCTTCAAATGGCTGGAAATTGCCTACGCAGATCGCGCTGTGTGGATGTCATATCTCGCCGTCGATCCGGTATTTTACGGTTTGCATTTGGATCAGCGCTTTCAGGGGTTGTTAGAGCGCGTCCACCTGCTGCCGCAACAAATTGCCAGGGATGCTGCATTGCGATGAAGGTGCTGGGCGACTAAATCTGTTGGCGCTGCCGGGTTATTCGCCTAGGATGCTGCATGGCGAAAAAACAGGAAGTTGTCGACGATCTACTCGACGCTCTCGTATGGATGCGACGCAAGGCGAAAAAACATGAAGCCGTCGATGATCTGATCGATGCGCTGGTGCGCATGCGGCGCAAAGTGAAAAAGAAAGTGGTCAAGGGGACATTGGTCAAAAAGAAACCGAAGAAGAAACCGAAGAAGAAACGCCGCAAATCGAAACGCTGAGGGTTTAGACCGTTGGCCTAAAACCAGTGGTGAAAATTTCCCGAGAATGGGGATGAATAGTCGTGCAGCGACGCGCAGGGCGAGCTGACCGAGAACCATCCGTTTTCTGCGATCAGCCCGCCCGCCGACAACCCGACGCCAGGTGGATGAAGCACAGGCTAACCGCCAATCATTGCGTGCAAGTGTCCAAGAAATTGCGGTTGCGTGACGAAAATCTCGAGGCCTCGACGATCATTGTGCTGCCCGCGTAAGATGCCCGAATTGCAGGAAGGGGGCCCGGGTTCGGCACGCACGTATGGTCAGAGCTATCGGTGTGGCTGCAGTGTTGCTGTGTTGCATGGCCGGCGCGCAAGCCGCAGACGTCCAGCCGCGGATCGCGACTGACGAGATTGGCGGCACCGTTCGCAGCCCGCGCGGCGCGGAAGCCGGCGTCTGGGTTATCGCCGAAACCCATGATTTTCAGACGCGCTTCGCGAAGATCGTCGTAACCGACGAAGCCGGCCGCTACCTGATTCCGGAATTGCCGCGCGCAAAATACAGCGTCTGGGTGCGCGGTTACGGTCTCGCCGACTCCCCCGGGGTCGACGCGACACCCGGCCAGCGTCTCGCCCTTGCCGCCATCGTCGCGCCGGACGCGGCCGCGGCGGCCAAAACTTATCCCGCCGCCTATTGGTACGCGATGATGAATATTCCCGAGGAAGCGCAAGTTGCGGCGCTGCCGGGCGGCCGCAACGGCTATCTGATGTGGATGAAAAACATGGGCTGCGTCGGCTGTCATCAGCTTGGAAATCTGGCGACGCGCACCATTCCAAAAACCCTCGGCACATTCAAATCATCGCAGGAGGCGTGGCTCAAGCGCTTGCAGTCGGGGCAGGCTGGCAGCCAGATGATCAATATCGCCCAAGGCGCGCTTGCCGGCATTCCCATTCGCTATCTCGCGGATTGGACCGACCGCATCGCGGCGGGCGAGCTTCCTGCCACGGCTCCAACACGGCCCACCGGCATCGAGCGCAATATCGTCGCAACCGTTCGTGACTGGTCGGATGCCAAGGCGTACTTGCACGATCTTTCGGGAACGGATCGGCGAAATCCAACAGTGAACGGCAATGGATTGCTTTACGGCACCCCGGAACTCAGTAGCGACGATTTTCCAGTGCTCGATCCTCAGCACAACCTCGCCAGCACGTTCCAGGCGAGCGTGCGCGACGCGAACACGCCGACTACTCACGACGACCCCGTGCTCGGTGCCTCGCCGTACTGGGGTGAGGAGCGAATCTGGGCGTCCCGGGCGATCGCCCACAATCCGATGCTCGATGAATCCGGACGCGTCTGGTACACCGCGCGAATTCGCGCTGCAGACAATCCTCCGTTTTGCAAAAAGGGATCGAGTCATCCATCGGCCAAGGACTTTCCCCTCAACACGTCGGAGCGCCAACTCGCGGTATACGAGCCGAAGAGCCGCAAATACACATTCGTCGATACCTGCTTCAGTACTCATCATCTGCAATTTGCCGAGGATGCCAACGATACTCTCTGGACCAGCGGCGCTCGTGATGTGGTGGGCTGGTTCGATACCAAGAAATTCGATCAGACCGGCGATGCGGCGGCTTCCCAGGGCTGGGCGCCCGTGGTGCTCGACCTCAATGGCAACGGCAAACTCGATGCGTGGACAGAACCGGGCCAACCCGCGGACCCCAAGCTCGATCAGCGTCTGGCGGTCGGGTTTTATGCCGTCATGCCGAGTCCTGCGGACGGCAGCGTGTGGGGCTCGGTCGCGTTTCGCTATCCCGGTGCGATTGTCCGGTTCGATCCGCGAACCAGGCTGAGCGAAATCTACAATGTGCCTGCGCCCGGCTTTGGCGTGCGCGGCGCAGATATCGACCGCCACGGCGTAGTCTGGGTGTCCCTCGCCAGCGGCCATTTGGGGGAGTTCGACCGGCGCAAATGCTTGGGGAAACTCAATGGCCCAACCGCGACCGGCGACCACTGCCCCGAGGGTTGGAGCTTCCATCGCTTGCCGGGGCCGGGATTCGTGGACGTGCCGCAAATGAGCGTCGAGTCGAGCTACTACACCTGGGTGGATCAGCACGATACGTTGGGATTGGGGGCGAATGTGCCGATTGCCACCGGCAATCTGTTTGACGGCGTGCATGCGCTGGTGGATGGAAAATTCGTGACGCTGCGCATTCCCTATCCGCTCGGTTTTTACGCCAAAGGTCTCGAAGGCCGTATTGACGATGCCGCAGCGGGATGGAAGGGACGCGGCATCTGGATCACCAGTGGGGATCGGACCCCGTGGCACAAGGAAGGCGGCAAAGGCACCAAGCCGCTGGTGGTGCACTTTCAAATTCGTCCTACACCGCTCGCGCATTGACGATCGCAGCGTCGTAGCGTGACGCGCGAACGCTCAGCCGCAGCGACGACCGTGGGTGATTCATAGCGTTCAACCGCCACGGTGATTCCGCTCGTCGATTCCGGCATGCACCTGCGCCGATCCCTACGCAGCCAAGCTCTGTCACGCCTTCGGGGACTTCATCACATCGCGACGGCAACCAAAACGATCTCGCCTAAGCTCTGGCCACAAATCAGTGGCCGCCGACGTTTGCAGCAGACCAACTCCAAGCGGTGCGCGCGCAGGACCTGGCATAGGGAGTCTCATGATGTCGAATCACAGCATGCCTCTACGCAATTTCCGGTGCATTGTTTTGGGAGGGGCGATGGCCTTAGTCGGTCTGCCCGCGCTGTCGCAGCAGGCGGCGCTAGCGACGCCGGAAACGGCCGAAATCCAGGAGATCACGGTGACGGGATCGCGCATCGCGGCGCCGAACGAGGTCAGCAGCAGCCCGATCGATGTCATCACCGCGAAGGATATCCTGCTGACCGGCAAGAGTGATATGAGCGACATCCTTTATCAATTGCCGCAGAACTTCAACAATTCCCTGGGGCAGGATTTCAGCGGCCGTACCAGCGGCCTCACGACCGCAGGCGGGTTGACGACCGCCGACTTGCGCGGTCTCGGCCCGAATCGCACGCTGGTGCTGATCAATGGCCGGCGCTTGGGTGTGGGCGACGCCAATACCGCCATCGCGTCACCCGCGCCGGACCTCGACCAGATTCCCACCTTCATGGTCGAACGCATCGATGTTGTTACCGGCGGCGCCTCGGCGACCTACGGCTCGGACGCCATCGCCGGCGTGGTCAACTTCATATTGAAGAAGGATTTCCAAGGCATTCAGATCGATGGTCAGATCGGCGAAGACTGGCACAACAATAATAATTCGTACGTGCAAGGTCTGAATACGGCATTCGGCAACACGCCGCCAACGGGCTCCGTCAAAGATGGCCGTAATCGCAATTTCGATGTCATCATGGGGACAAATTTCGCCGATGGCGCAGGTAACATCACGGGCTATTTGGGGTATTTGAGCTCCGACCCCGTGACCAGCGGCGCGCGCGATTTCGGCGCGTGTCAGTTGGACGCAAACAGCACGCTCACTGGAGCTGTGTGCACCGGCTCATCGAACTCGAACCAATGGACTCCCAATCCGGTCAACGCCAGCGCTCAATTCGGGGTCGTGGGCAATCAACTGTTACCGTGGCCGGCGACTGGCCAGAACCCACCGGCGCTATTCAACTCGCAGCCCTACATTTACATCGCCCGCGAAGATCAACGTTACACCGGAGGTGTGTTGGGCCATCTCGATCTCAACGATGCCGTGAAGCCCTATTTGGAATTCAACTTCATGAACGACAAGACCACCCAATTCATCGCGCCGTCGGCATTGTTCAAGGACAGCAACCCGAATGATCCCATCAGCGGCAACTACAATATCAATTGCGACAATCCGCTGCTCAGCGCGCAGGAGGCTTCGGTGCTTTGTTCGCCGGCACAAATCGCGGCTGCCGCCGCCGCCCCGGGCACGCCATGCTCATTTACGACCCCGCCGGGCGGTACGGCGGTGCTTTCGCCGAATTGCACCAACGTGCGCATCGGCCGCCGCAACGTCGAGGGCGAAGGGCGCAATACCTACTTCGAGCACACGAACTACCGTGCGGTGCTGGGTTCGACGGGGGATTTCGCGACCGCATGGAGCTACGATGCCTACGGATCGTATTACTACTCGACCCTGTTCACGTCGAACAACAACTATCTGAATTTTCAAAATATCGATAACGCCCTGCAGGTCACCGGAACGCTTGCCAATCCGGTCTGCATCAGCGGTGGCTCTTGCGTGCCATACAACATTTTCGGCACCGGCCCGATCACGCCGCAACAGCTCCAGTATCTGTATTTGAGCGGCACGGCGTACGGTACGGTGACTGAACGCATCGTGCATGGCGACATCACCGGTCAGCTCGGTAAATACGGCATCCGGCTGCCCACCGCAAACGATGGCATCGCCATCAACGTGGGGGCGGAAGATCGCCGTGATACGGAAGACTTCCAGCCAGATGCAGCCGAACTTGGCGGTCAGCTGTCCGGCTTCGGCGGCGCTTCGGCTCCCATTAACCAAGGCATTGGTGTCACAGAGGAGTTTATCGAGTTGCGCGCTCCGCTCATGCAGGGCAAGCCCTTTGTGAAAGATCTTGTGGTCGATGCCGGCATCCGCCGCTCGGACTACACGACCTCCGGTGTCGTCAACACCTATAAGATTGAGTTGCAGTATGCGCCGCTCGATGACTTCCGTTTCCGCGGTTCGTTTCAACGCGCCATCCGCGCTCCGAGCATCGTCGAGCTGTACAATCCGCCGAACGTGGGGCAAATAGGCTTCAGCGCCGATCCGTGCGCACCGCCCATCACTGCGTCGCTCGCCCAATGCGAGCATACCGGCGTGACTCCCGCTCAGTATGCGAACGGAACCATACCGCAGTTGGTTGCCAGCCAGGTGTCCGCGCTCACCGGCGGTAATCCGAACCTGCAGCCGGAGGTCGCGATCTCATACACGATGGGCTTCAACATCACACCGACATCGCTGCCGAACTTCACCGCCAGCATCGACTACTACCACATCGATCTTAAGGACGAGATCGGCGAGTATCCCGCCAACGTTCTTTTGCAGCAATGTCTGGCAACGGGTCTGCCGCAGTATTGCAGCCAGATCGTGCGTTCACCGACAACCGGCGGCCTGACGGGTGCCACCGTCGCCGGCGGCGGCTACATCATCCAGACCAACGTCAATATTGGCTCGGAATTGGTGAGCGGCTTCGATCTTCAGGCGAACTACAAGCTACCGCTGGATAGGTTCGGTACATTGTTGTTCTCGTTGAGCGGTACGTATGCGTTGCACAACTACACGACGCCATCGCCCCAATCGTTGACCTACGACTGCTCCGGTTTGTTCGGGTCCACCTGCGAGACAATCAATCCGAAATGGCGGCAGAACCTGCGCGTGACCTGGTCTACGCCGTGGGATGTGGAAGTATCGGCTTTCTGGCGCTACATCGGCAAAGTGTCCCTGGACAACAACAGCTTCTACCCGTCGCTCGCTTACGCGGAATTCGGGGCGTACAACTACTTCAATGCTCAGATTCCGGCGTACAACTATCTGGATCTTTCGGTGAGTTGGAACGTCCTGAAGCAATTGCAATTGCGCGCCGGCGTGAACAACTTGTTCGACAAGAATCCGCCGATCGTGACCAGCGAAATCACTGCGGGCGGACAGGCAAATACCTACGAAACCTATGACACGCTGGGTCGGCAGCTATACGCGGCGTTCACCGCCAAATTTTGAACGCACAGCTTCGGTATTCGCATCCAATGCGACTTCTGGATCTCATCGCGCAAGCCCGCAGCATCCCGATACGTTCGGACGACGGCCGTGCATTGCCGACAGCGGACCGATTCAAAAACGACATCCGCGCTTGTCCATTGCGCTATGTACTCTCGGACCAACTCGTGCGCTGCGCCACGCAGCTCGCGTATGCCGAAGGCGATCGCTTGAGCGCCTGCCTGGATCTGATCCACGTCCCGTCTTGGTGCGTCTGGGTGGAGTGGGCGGACGCGCCCCGTCGCCACGCGCTTGCGGAAATTCCCACCCTGGCAGTCCGGTCGCGCGACGGCGCGCAACGAGGCGGCGCCTTGGTCACCGCGGTTCCCGATTGCCGTTCCGGACAGATTCGCACCTTTTGGTCCATGCGCGACGACACGGCTTATCTGTCGCCGGTTGTTACCGAATTCAATCTCGATGGCATACCGGAGGGGTATCGTCCGGCAGCGTCCACCGCGTGGCGAGGAGATGTGTTCCTTACGCTGGAGGACGAGCCAGCAATCGCCGAATTGCTGGCGCACCTGCGCTTTCATTTCGATGATGAGTGGGCGGCGTATTATCGCGCGCGATGTCATACGGGAGACATCAAGGATCAAGTCGTGCGCGCCAGCCTGGGAGGAGTCGCATTTGACGCACCGATGCTGCTGGCGTTTTTCTTGCTGCTTGGGGCGAGCAATCTCCTGCCGCGGCGCCAGGCAGGCCTGGGAGAGCTCAATAGCGCGCGGCAGCGCGCTGGGAAGGCTCTGCTCTTGGAACACATTGAGGTCGCGGCGCCGCTGTCTGTGCCACGCTCGTCGGGACGGGCAAGCGATGATAACTCTGCGCGCTCAGGTCCTCGGCTGCACCACGTCCGAGGTCACATCGTACGCCGGGGCGCGACTGTATTTTGGAGGTCCCCGCACTTGCGCGGCAGCATGCGGCTGGGGAGAGTGCGAAGTCGAACGGTCGAACTATCATTCGCGCGCCCGTCGCAGTCTCTGGAATCAGGATCGCCCCGGCTCACTCCACATTCTCAATACGACTCCGTCCTTGGGTAGTCACGAGCCTGATCCCGGTTCTTGAAACCAGCCGCGCGCCCGAGGCAAACGTAAACGCGAGAGCGCCATGATCCAGCCTTTCGGCAAACGCCACGCGCGCGAGGTTGATCAGGGTCGATCGTCGAATCCACTCGAACTCTGCATCGAACAGCTCCGCAGCCAGCCGTTTGACCGTGTCGCGGCGGATATATTTCTGCGTGCCGACATGAATCAGCACATAGTTGCCGCAGGATTCTATGTAGTCCACCTCGGCGACCGCTATGAAATACAAGCGGTGCGAATTTTCGCCGATCAATCGCGTGGGCGAAGATCGGCGCGGGCAGTTGCTCGCGATCAGGCCCTGCACATTCGACGCAGGGCGGCCGCGCGTCGCGACCAGCGCCGATTTACGCCGCTCATGAACTCGCTTGATCGCCGTGGCGAACCGATCGGCGTTGACCGGTTTCGTCAGGTAGTCGATCGCACCAATGCGGAACGCCTCCACGGCGTGCTGCTCGTGCGCGGTGACCATGATCACGGGAGGACGTCGGGCGTTATGCAGCGAGCGCAAGACATCGAAGCCGGTCATGTCGTTCAAATCGACGTCCAGCAGCAGCAGATCCGGCTGCGTGGCACGTATCATCTTTATGGCCGTCACGCCGGACTCGGCCTCGGTCACTTCATCGATGCTGCCGTCGGCCTCGCACAGGTTGCGAAGTGTCTCGCGGACGCAGGGCTCGTGGTCCACAATGAGCGCTCTCATTGCCGGAGCCTCGCCGCGATGCGACCGTGGCCTCGTTCCATATCCTGCCCATCCTCCGTCGCAGAGTTCCACCACGCGAAATTGCCAGGACGGTCCCTCGTCAGCCGATGTGCATTGGATGAGAATAGGTAAGTCTGGTGGTATCCTCAAGTACCACTGAATGGTTATTTTTAGGTACCACATACCATGATCCTAAAGATGGATGGCCAAGGCGCGCTGTTCGAGCAGCTGGCGCGCGCGCTGAAGCGCGAGATTCTCGGCGGCGGATTCGATCCGGCGAGTCAGCTTCCGGCGACACGCACGCTCGCCGCCGCGCTCGGCATCTCGCGTAATACCGTGCTCGGCGCTTATGATCTGTTGTGCGCGGAACAATTGGCGGTGGCCCACCCGGGTTCGGGTACGCGCGTTGCCGGCGTCGCGCCGACGCGACGGCGCAAGGCTGCGCGCAGCGCAATGGGCGCCCAGTCGCGGTACAGTAGCAGGACGCGCAAGCTCGGCCCGTTCACCCTGTCCGGAGTGCGGGTAGGTCCGCGCTACAACCTGCAGTATGGCGACCCGCTGGTTCGCTCCCAGCTATCCGCTGCGTGGCGCCGCAAGCTGCTCGCCGCCGCGGCCCGCGCTGAAGCCGGCTACCCACATGCTGCGGGGTCATATCCGCTCCGCTGTGCCATTGTCAATTACCTGCTGCGACGACGCGGAGTTTCGTGCACTCCGGACGATGTCATCGTCGTGAGCGGCACGCAGCAGGCCCTGACCCTGGTCGCGCGTGCTGTGCTCGACGAGGGACAATCCGTGGTCATCGAGGATCCGCATTACGAGCTCGTACATCATGCGTTGCTGGCGCACGGCGCCCGGCTCGTCCGAGTGCGCGTCGACAGCGACGGCATGATCACCAGCGAGCTGCCGGCGCGACCGCCGCGCCTGATCTACGTCACACCGTCGCACCAGTTTCCATCCGGATCCATTTTGTCGCTGGAGCGGCGCATCGAACTGCTCAAGTACGCAAGTACGCACGGCTGCTGGGTGTTCGATGACGACTATGACGGCGAGTTCCACTATGACAGCCGTCCACTGCCGGCGCTTCGATCGTTGGACGTCGGCGAGCGCGTGATTCATACCAGCAGTTTCTCGAAGACCCTGTTTCCGGGCCTGCGGCTCGGATACATCGTCGCCCCGCCGGCACTGCGCGATGACCTGGTGATGGCCAAGGCCCTCGATGACCTTGGCTGCTCGTCAATAGAGCAGGCTGCGTTGGCCGCTTTTCTCGAGAGTCGCCACTACGAGAAACATTTGCGCAAGTCGCTTGCCGAACTCCGCTTCCGCCGCCAGTCGCTGCTCGACGGGTTGTCTCGCCATCTTGGCGACAATGTTGAGGTTGCGCCGTCCACGGGCGGCATGCACCTTGTCGTTTGGTTTCGGCGCCTCAG
>Ga0207025_1111_pt1 | contig 13167 bp, 8 predicted proteins | sample Alteio_BWMinCont_45_FD_153261 | JGI IMG/M metagenome (GOLD analysis project Ga0207025, IMG submission 153261) | Enriched cells from forest soil in Barre Woods Harvard Forest LTER site, Petersham, Massachusetts, United States -... | ecosystem: Environmental > Terrestrial > Soil > Temperate forest >... | reverse complement strand
GCTGAAGCCTACGCTGACGACGGTATTCGGTTGGGATAACACCACTTTCGGGACGATCAATGGCATCTTCCAGTTCTTCTATGCTTTCGGCCTGCTTGGATTTGGTTGGCTCATCGACAGGGTGGGAAGCAAGATAGGGTATTCAATTTCTATTATCGTGTGGAGTGTTTTTGCGATGGCGCATGCGCTGGCCCGTTCGACTATTGGTTTTACGATTGCCCGTTCCGGTCTTGGGATAGGTGAGTCGGGAAATTTCCCTGCCGCCATTAAAGCCGTGGCCGAATGGTTTCCAAAAAAAGAAAGGGCGCTGGCCACCGGGATCTTTAATTCCGGCGCCAATATCGGTGCGGTAGTAGCGCCGATCATGGTGCCTTTGATCCTGGCTTCTTATGGCTGGCAGATGGCTTTTATTATCACTGGTTCCCTGGGATTCATCTGGTTGTTGTTCTGGTGGTTCATCTACGAGATCCCCACGCGGAAGAAAAAGTTGAGCAAGACGGAATTCGAATATATCCACAGTGATGATGAGCCGGTGACCAATGCCGGAACAAAGGTGCCCTGGAGTAAATTACTTCGTGTCCGGCAGACCTGGGCTTTTGTTTTCGGAAAATTCCTGACCGATCCGATCTGGTGGTTCTTTCTTTTCTGGCTGGCGGATTATTTTAACAAGGCATTCGGTCTGGATCTTAAAAAACCCGGCTGGCCCCTGGTGATCATCTATTCCTGTACGACCATTGGCAGCATTGGTGGTGGATATGCGTCCGGAGCGTTGATTAAAAGGGGATGGCCTATTTATAAAGCGCGGAAGACGGTGATGTTAATCTTTGCGATTTGTGTACTGCCGATTTTTACGGTGCAATATTTTCAAAATATGTGGGTGATCGTCGCCCTGATCAGCCTGGCAGCAGCGGCACATCAGGCCTGGAGCGCCAATATCTTTACAACTGCATCCGATATGTTCCCCAAAAAGGCGGTCAGTTCCGTCATCGGGATCGGTGGGATGGCCGGCTCGGTGGGTGGGATCATCTTTCAGCCGATGGTGGGATGGATCCTGGATTATTTTACGCGGATAAAAAGCGCGGCGCTTGGGTACAATGTCATTTTTATGATTTGTGGAATTTCTTATTTGGTGGCGTGGCTGGTCATGCACCTGTTCGCGCCGAAAATGGCCAGGGTGGAATTGGATTAGGGCTTCACGCTTGAAATTTGTTCGTAGTCGTATTATCTGCAGTTTACGAGTTTTTCAGGAACCTGTTTCTGTATTCTTTTGGGGTGGTCCTTAATATTCCTTTAAAAAGTCTGTGGAAATTGGAAAGATTTTCAAACCCGCTTTGGTAACATATTTCGAATATATTATGATTGTTTTCCATAAGCAATCTGCAGGCATGACCAATTCTTATTTCTGTTACATAATCCCTAAATGTTTTACGGGTATGGTGCTTAAAGTACCTTGAAAATGACGGAACAGTCATGTTCAGTTTGGAGGCGATTTCCTTTATATATATTTCCTTTGTATAATTTTTCATGATGAATTCAAATACAATATTGATTCTGTCTGTATCTCCTCCCTGTGTGGCTGTAAAGCCGATGGATAAAAGCGATTTCAATTCTGTGCTTTGAGATAAAGCCACAAGAATTTCCAATAAACAGATCAATCGCTGCGGCGGGTTGGATGTAGACATTTCATGCATCTTAGCCGTCGTGAATTGTTTTGCAACACCGTGTATTTCCAATACCATGGATGATTTCTTAAGTAACTTTGAAACCAATTCCATCTCTGGAATTTCGAAAAAACTTCTGCCGAGGAAATCCGGGGTAAAATGAACAAAGAGAGAACTTGCTCTTCGTTTGCCATGTTTGTTATAATAAAGCTCACTATTCCTGTATAAATGGGGAATATTTGAACCGATTAGCACTAAATCACCCGGTTCAAAATTACTTACGTGATCGCCAATAAATCTTGTGCCACTGCTTTGGGTAATCAGAGATAATTCAAATTCTTTATGAAAATGCCATGGAGCGCCAAAGTATTTGCAGTCCAACTTCTTAAATAAAAAGGACGCATCGGAGGAAAGAGGAAGGGCGTGGAGTCTCGGTTTCATATGTAATATTAACAGAAAAGTATGAAAACTTGGCTGTATTTGCAATAGGCATGTTAAAAAAGTATACATATTCGTACCATAAACGGAATTATTTCATACAGACAAGTGATAATTTTATCGTGCAATTTTCGAATGACTACGAACACAAGTATATAACAGAAATCGGGTTCACTTTTGATCTGACCGGTGGGCGAGCCACTTATTGAAAATCGGACTAACCGTACAAAAAAAATGAAAATAGTACAATACAGACTGGGAGAAGAGCTATTGCCTGGAATTGTAACTGAAATTGGCATTGTCGGAATCGGAGCGTTGTTAAATTCCTTAAACAAACCTTTTCAATGTCGTTCCTTAACGAATGACGATGTGGCGGAATTAAAAAGTCTGAAAGACTCCCATCTGAGGCTAGCACAGGGAATCCCGGAATCTCGTCTCAAGTTTGGCCCCTGTGTTTCTGGATTTTCAAAAATTATATGTATTGGTTTAAATTATCGAAAGCATGCATCTGAAACAAATATGGAGATACCAAAATATCCCATTGTATTTAATAAGTTTAATAACGCGTTAACGGACTTTGAAAGTGATGTGCCGCTGGGAACAGAGGGTGAACATTTTGACTATGAAGTTGAACTAGGGGTGGTAATCGGAGAAAAATGTAAAAATGTTTCAATCGAGAAGGCGCTCAGTTATGTGCTCGGCTATTGTGTTGCGAATGATTTGTCCTGCAGGGATCTTCAGTTTAGGACCTCTCAATGGTTGTTAGGTAAAAGCCTGGATCATTTTCTGCCCCTGGGTAAATACCTGGTGACTGCCGATGAAGTCGGAGACCCTCAAAAGTTGGAATTAAGCTGTTTTCTTAACGGTGTGATCAGGCAGAAGTCCAATACTTCAGACATGATATTCACGGTGGCAGAGATCATTTCATTTTTATCAAAGCATATGACACTGGAGCCGGGTGATCTTATCCTAACGGGTACACCATCCGGCGTAATCATGGGACTCCATGACAAGAAATGGCTTAAACCCGGAGACCGGATAAGAGTGGAAATCGAAAAACTGGGGTTCACTGAAAACAGGATGGTATAATTGGGTTAGACCCTTCACAATTCAAATTTGAAATAATATTTAAAATAGAACATGGAAAATAAATTCATTCTGGGGCTGCATGAAGTCGGTATTAAAGATTTGTATAGAGTAGGTGGAAAAAATGCGTCACTCGGTGAAATGATTCAGCATTTAACAAAACGTGGCATACGGATCCCATCGGGTTTTATCATTACAGTGGATGCCTATCAGGATTTCTTATCTTTTAACCATTTGGAAAGCAAAATAAATTTGCTGGTTGCGGAAATTGATTATGATAATATCGAATCGCTGCGGCGGACCGGCCTTCAGATCCGTAATATGATCCGGAATTCAAAATTTCCGCCGGAGCTGAGTAAACTAATCATTGAAGCCTATTACAAAATGTCCTTGGATTACGGCCAGGAAATCACTGATGTGGCTGTCCGGTCTTCCGCCACGGCAGAAGATCTTCCTGATGCAAGTTTTGCTGGTCAGCAGGAAACGTATCTGAATGTGCGGGGACCTGCGGCCATCATGGATTCTGTTCGTAATTGTTTTGCCTCCCTTTTTACAGACCGTGCCATCAGTTATCGGCAGAATTTTGGATTTGACCATTTTGCCATTTCAATTTCTGTCTGCATTCAGAAAATGGTACGTTCAGACCTGGGAAGTTCCGGGGTCGCTTTTTCGCTGGACACGGAATCTGGTTTTAAAGATGTGGTTGTTATCAATGGTATTTTTGGATTGGGTGAACTGATTGTTCAGGGAAGTGTTTCCCCGGATGAATTTATTGTTTTCAAACCGACTTTGAATGATAATTATGTACCCATCATTGAAAAAAAGATGGGCTTAAAAGATCATATGATGGTATATGGAGATGATCCGGATGAACGCGTGAAAATTATTCCGGTTGAAAAAACCATGCAGAATAAATTTTGTATGGATGACGAAATGATATTACAGCTCGCGAAATGGGTTACCATTATTGAATCTTATTACACACAATTAAAGGAATACTGGTGTCCGATGGATGTGGAATGGGCGGTCGATGGAATTACGAATCAGCTATTTATTGTACAGGCCAGACCGGAAACAATCCATTCGAGAAAAGATCATACCCGGCTGAAGGAATACGTAATACAACCCCACCAGGAAAAGCCATTGTTGAAGGGAATCGCCGTAGGCGATCAGATTGGCTCCGGCAGGGTGAAGATCGTGTATTCTCTGGACAAAAGATTAACAGAGGGTACAGAGTTCAAAGCGGGTGACGTGCTGGTAACAGATATGACTGATCCGGACTGGGAACCCATTATGAAAAATGCTTCTGCCATTATAACCAATAAAGGAGGCAGAACATGCCATGCGGCTATCATTGCCCGGGAAATGGGCGTGCCGGCAATTGTGGGTTGCAGAAATGCGACGGTCATATTGGCGGATGGTATGGAGGTGACGGCGAGTTGTGCAGAAGGGGATGAAGGACTGGTTTATAGCGGTAATCTGTTGTTTGACATTGTGGAAACCAGGCTGGATGAACTTCCGCAGATCAAAACAAAATTAATGCTAAATGTGGCTTCTCCCTCGATGGCATTCCGGTTCTCCCATATTCCCAATTCGGGTGTCGGACTGGCCCGTGAGGAATTCATCATCAATAACTATATCGGTATTCATCCCATGGCTTTGCTGAAACATCGAGGTCTGAAGGATGATGAATTGTCTGCTTATATTAAAAACGCAATCCACGGATTTGAAAATGAAGAGCAGTTTTTCATTCAGAAACTATCATTCGGCGTAGCAAAGATTGCAGCCGCTTTTTATCCAAACACTGTAATTGTGCGGTTTTCAGATTTTAAAACCAATGAATACCGGAATATGAAAGGGGGAGAGCATTTTGAACCCCTTGAAGAAAACCCCATGATTGGCTGGCGGGGTGCCTCCAGATATTATTCTGAAGCCTATCGGGAGGCATTTGAACTCGAATGCAAGGCGATTCAAAGGGTAAGAGAGAGCATGGGGCTTAAAAACGTAGCCGTGATGATTCCATTCTGTAGGACATTGGAAGAATTGGAAAAGGTTACAGGTATAATGAAAGAAAATCATTTGGAGAAAGGTAAATCAGGTCTTGAGGTATACCTTATGGCGGAATTACCGTCGAATATTCTGATGGCTGAGGAATTTGCTGCTCATATCTCCGGATTTTCCATCGGCTCCAATGATCTAACCCAGCTTACCCTGGGCCTGGACCGGGACTCAGCCCTGGTAGCGCATTTATATGATGAACGCAATCCGGCGGTGAAAAGGATGTTGAGCATGCTGATACGTCAGGCAAAAACCTCCGGAGTGAGAGTGGGTATTTGCGGACAGGGCCCTTCGGATCACCCGGACTTCGCACAGTTCCTTGTTGAAGAAGGAATTGATTCGATTTCGGTTACACCGGACTCTGTTATTAAAACCATAAAGGCAATTTATGCTATTGAAATGAAACAACAATTATCCGGCGCCCAATGTGTCTAAAACAACGCTTAAACCATATTTTGCCTGAAGCCCGGATTAAAACCAGATTAATTGATCTTGTCGGGTATGCTTCCGATGCCGGATTTTATCATCTTATTCCTAAAGCTGTAGTTCAGCCGGTGAATGAAGAAGAGATTATTTCATTATTTCAATTTTCAAACAACTGTAAAATTCCATTGGTATTCAGGGCAGGTGGAACCAGCCTTTCCGGACAATCCATTACAGATGGTATTCTGGTGGACCTGAGCCGTTTCTGGAATAAGATTCTGATCGAAAATGATGGTGATACAGTAAGAGTTCAACCAGGCGTTATAGGTGCTATAGCCAATGTTTACCTGAAGAAATTCAATCGGAAAATAGGACCCGATCCATCCAGTATCAATTCAGCGATGATGGGGGGTATAATTTCCAACAATGCCAGTGGTATGTGTTGTGGTGTGAAACATAATTCATATCATACCACTCAGTTTATCCGTTTTATCCTTCCGGATGGTAAATCGTTTTCTGCTGAAAATTCTTTGGACTACAAGCGGTTTAACAAAGAATGCATGTTTCTTGCAGAGGAACTGATTGACATCAGGGAAACTATTCTCTCAAGCCAGGAACTCCATGAAAAGATCCGTGGGAAATACAAAACAAAAAACACGGTCGGGTATTCCCTGAATGCATTTCTGGACTATAGTGAACCGCTTGATATTTTTTCTCATTTGCTGGTGGGAGGTGAAGGGACGCTGGCTTTTATCTCAGAAGCTGTCCTGCAAACGATACCTGATTTACCCTTTAAAGCCACTGCGCTGTTATATTATCCGGATATATATGCGGCCTGCCAGGCCATTTTGCCACTGGTAGGGGTGGGAGCCGAAATGGTGGAGTTGATGGACAGGGCCGCTTTGCGTTCAATTGAAAATATGCCAGGTATTGATCCGAGTGTAAAAACTTTGCCTGAGACAGCAGCTGCCATGCTGATTGAATTTCAGGAGGCGGATTTAACTTCTTTGGAATCCCGGGTAAATGAATTTTTAAATATAACAAAAGAGTTCTCACTTTTAAATAGGCCGGAGTTTACCAGGGACCCTGGAAAAAGGGATTTTTTATGGAAAGTACGTAAAGGATTATTTCCCGCTGTAGGTGCAGTGAGGTCGAAGGGTACGACCGTTATATTGGAGGATATAGCCTTCCCGGTAGATTTATTGGGTAATGCCATTCTCGATCTGCAGGCATTGTTCGTAAAATATCATTATACAAATGCGATCATCTTCGGGCATGCGAAGGACGGGAATATTCATTTTGTTATCACACAGTCCTTTGACAAGCCGGCCGACGTTTTCCGGTATGACCAGTTTATAAGGGAAGTCGTAGAGCTGGTTGTCGATAAATATAAAGGGACATTAAAGGCTGAACATGGTACAGGCAGGAATATGGCCCCTTTTGTTGAGACCGAATGGGGATTGGACGCATATAAAATAATGAGCAGGATTAAAGCAGCCTCAGATCCAATGAACCTGCTCAACCCGGGGGTCATTATCAATAATGACCCGGACATTCATGTAAAAAACCTGAAGTCGTTACCGGCTGTAGAAGAAGAAGTAGATAAATGTATAGAATGCGGTTATTGTGAACATAAATGTCCCAGCAGGGATATCACGCTTACCCCGAGAAGGCGGATAGTCGTCAGGCGGGAGCTTGTCCGTTTAAAAAAGACAGGTGATCATGTGAAGTACCGTGAATTGCTGAAGCAATATCAGTATGATGGCCTCGAAACCTGCGCGGTTGACGGACTATGCGCCAGTGTCTGCCCGGTAGATATTAATACCGGAGATTTAGTAAAAAGACTAAGGAAGGAAAATCACTCAGCGGTTGGAAATAAGTTTGCACTGGTTCTTGCGAAGGAATTCAGGCTGGTAGAATCGCTGGTTTGCTTTGCATTGAAATCAGGCAGGCTGGTGAACCGGGTAGCCGGTGAAAAGGCAATGGCGCGGCTGACTAAAGCGGTCAGAAAGATGATTCCCACTTTTCCTTTATGGTCAAACCAGCTTGAAAACCCGCCGGAGCTTGGCATCCTTGAAAAAATCCATTCGGATCCCGAAAATCAGACAACTGTGGTATACTTCCCGACCTGTATTTCCAGGGTACTTGGTTCTTCAGCTGAAGGCCGGAAGAATATTATGGAAGCTTTTTTGAGTGTCGCCGAAAAAGCTGGAATCAGTGTCGTAATTCCAAAAAATATATCCGGGAGTTGTTGCGGACAGATATTTTCTTCCAAGGGTTTTCGGGATGCCTATCATTTTACAGCAAATGCCTGGATGGAGGAACTTTGGACAACCAGTTGCGAAGGAAAATATTCTGTAGTGGTGGATGTTAGTTCCTGTACCTATACTTTGCAGCATTTGCGGCCGGCACTTTCGGAAAGCAACCAGCTTCTGTTTGACCGGTTAAAAATAATGGACAGTATTGAATTTCTGTGCGATTGGGTATTGCCGGGTAGTCGGGTTAAGCAAAAAAAAGACAAAATCATTTTGCATCCGGTCTGTTCGGTGGATAAAATGGGTATTGAATATAAATTCAGGAAAGTAGCCGCATTTTATGCCCGTGAAGTCGTCGTACCGGTTAAGGCAGGTTGTTGTGGAATGGCTGGTGACAGGGGCTTCCTATTTCCTGAACTGACAGAATCGGCAACACTTGATGAGGCGGCGGAAGTTAAAGAGTCGGATTATGACGGGTATTATTCATCGGCGAAAACCTGTGAAATGGCGATGTCTGAAGCGGTAAATAAAAATTATGAATCCATTTTACACCTCGTGGATGATTGCACGGAGTGAATGAATAAGAGAGGCCGTATTCAAATAATTGCTACCTTCCTTTTGATTTTACATCTTTATCATGCCAAAATAAAATAATTTATGGAATCGACTTTATTAAAAGATCAAAATTATAACTGGGATAGCGATGCTGAACTGTTTGAGCTCTTCAGGAATGAGTTGTATACACCTGTAGTTGGAGACATACTGGATGAGATTGGAAATTATCATCAGTTTCTGCCGCAGTCGATTCAACCAATAAGAATTACAGATAAAATTGTTGGGCGTGCAATGCCTGTTTTAATGATTGATGTGTATGGACCACAAGAACATCCTTTCGGAAAGCTGACAGCTGCCCTTGATCAACTTGAGCCTGACGAAATATATGTTGCAGGCGGTGGTGCCATGCGCTGCGCTTACTGGGGAGAGATCCTGACAGCTACTGCAAGAAAAAGGGGTGCTGCAGGCGCAGTAATCGACGGTTTTTACAGGGATACTCAAAAAGTGATGGAACAAAATTGGCCTGTTTTCAGCAGGGGAAGATATGCACAGGATTCGTCAGTACGTACCCAGGTGGCAAATTACAGATGTGATATTGAAATTGGCGGAGTTTGGATAACGCCAGGTGATTTGATCTTCGGAGATATGGACGGGGTATTGGTAATACCTAAAAGAAGTGTAGAAGAGGTTGTGGTAAAAGCACTAAAGAAAGCAAGAGGTGAAAACATTGTCAGGCAGGCGATTGAAAATGGAATGTCAAGTACGGAAGCATTCTTAAAATATAAAATATTATAATTGGAAGACAGGTTTCATTTATCAGTAATTTTTAAAAGAAATGTTCAGTTTAAAAAATAAAACAACAGTAATAACAGGAGGCGGAAGCGGTATTGGGCGAGCTACATCTATTCTTTTTGGAAAACAAGGCGCTATTGTTTGTGTGGTTGATATAAACCAAGATCAGGTAGAAGAAACTACCCGGCTGATTAAAGGCGATGGAGGGAAAGCGTACGGATATATGTGTGATGTAACAGTGCAAGCAGATGTAATAAATTTATATAAAAAAATTGGAACGATCGATATACTCATAAACAGTGCAGGTATTTCGCATATCGGTAAAGCTGATACGACGACAGAAGAGGAATTTGATCAAGTTTTTAAGGTGAATGTGAAGGGAGTTTATAATAGTCTTCATGCAGCATTAGGAATAATGAAACAGCAATGCGCGGGAATTATTCTAAACCTCTCTTCCGTAGCTGCAGTAGTAGGGTTAGCGGACAGATTTTCTTATTCAATGAGCAAAGGCGCAGTGTATGCTATGACAATGAGTGTTGCAAAAGATTATATTGGTTATAACATACGCTGCAATTGCGTTTCACCCGGACGAGTCCATACCCCGTTTGTAGATAACTTTCTTTCTAAAAACTATCCCGGAAAAGAAGAGGAGATGTTTGAAAAATTATCAAAAACGCAGCCGATTGGAAGGATGGCTACACCTAAAGAAATCGGATACCTCATATTATATCTATGTTCTGATGAGGCAAGCTTTATCACCGGCAGTGATTATAATATTGATGGGGGGTTTATAAAGTTGAATAGTTGACTGTAGGTGGCCCCCGCCTGCAGACCAGAAAATCCGGCAATTTTAACAAGCATTCAGTAAAAAATGGGTAACTTAGATACAGGTTTCCATCTACATGGAAAAAGACCGGTCGGGTCAAACGGTAATATGAAAATTGAAGCCATTACCATTAAAGATATCGCCAAAGCGCTTGGTCTTTCTACTTCTACGATTAGCAGGGCCATCCGGAATCACTATGCCATAAATCCGGATACAAGGAAATTGGTGCTCGACTATGCTAAAAAGGTCAACTATTATCCCAATCCAATAGCACAGAGTTTAAGGGAGAAGCGAAGCCGGTCAATTGGTATTATTATCACCGAAATCGCAAATAATTTTTTCTCCCAGATTATTACCGGTATTGAGTCTGCCGCGCAGGAAGAAGGGTATACGACCATTATTTCGCAAACGGCGGAAAGTTATGAACGGGAAGTTCTGACGACTCAATTTCTTGAGTCCAAGCTGGTGGATGGGATCCTGGTATGCGTGGCTACTGAAACCAAAGACTTCTCCCATATAATTGAACTCTATAACCGAGGATTTCCGATCGTTTGTTTCGACCGTGTGATCGAGGAATTAGATACCCATAAAGTGGTTGTCGATAATACCAAAGGTGCTTATGACGGCGTCACCCATCTCGCTGATAACGGTTATAGGAAAATTGCCTTTATATCCTTTGCGGAGAGCCTACCAATAACAAGGGATCGCTTAAATGGGTATAAAAAAGCGTTGGCAGAGCATGGTATCCCCTACCGGGAGGATTACCTGATCCGTTTTCCGCCAGGCAATTTAACCTATAAGGATCTCGAACAAAAGATGGATAAAATGATGAAAATGAAAAACAGCCCAGACGCCGTTTTCCTTTCTTCAGATAGACTGACTACCAATTTCGCCCGCTATTGCCGGCTGAGGAATATCAAAGTTCCGGATCAGATCGCTATTGCCGGCTTTAGTAACCTTGATGTCTCAGATATATTCAATCCTTCTTTGACAGTTGTCAAACAACCTGCATTCGAATTGGGAGAGGCGGCTGCTCAACTACTCATCAGCATGATTGAGAGCAAACGGCCGATCACTGAATTCGAGACCAGGGTCTTACATACGGAATTGATCATCAGGGAATCTTCCGCCAAAAGGAAAAGAAAAGACTAATCCCGTCGCTTTCTTCTTTGTACATGATCACTTTCATTGGTATTTGAATATTCTGCTTCCGATTGGCAACGTTCCCGTTATTTTATTGCAGTCTGTCTTCTGGTTTGCCCGCAATTAATACTATTATTGCCAACAGATCATTCGCGCAACAAGATTGGAAAATGAAAATAATATTCCAATGAACCGGCCATTAAAGATCCTGCACCTCGAAGACCTTGCCGCCGACGCCGAAATGGTAGACCGGGTACTCCGGAAGTCAAAGCTTCGGTTTGAAAAGAAAGTTGTCATCGACAAACCCGATTTCCTCAAGGCACTTCGCGAATTTCAACCGGATATCATCCTTTCCGATCATTCGCTGCCGGCCTTCAACTCGCTGGAAGCGCTCAAAATAACCCGGGAAGAAGGGAGCCTTTCGCCATTCATCCTGGTCACCGCGACGGTTTCCGAAGAGTATGCCGTCAGCGTCATCAAAGAAGGCGCCAGCGATTATATCCTCAAAGACAGGTTGGAACGGCTGCCCAACGCAGTCCAGAACGCGCTTGACCGGCGCAGGACCGAAGAAGAGCTGGCCCGGCAACGGGAGTTGCAGCAAAAGCTCGTCATGGAAACCAGCATCCAGGTACAGGAGAAGGAGCGGGAACAGATCGGCAAGGAGCTGCACGACAATATCAACCAGATCCTCGCCGCTGCCAAACTATACCTCGACATCGCCGCCAAATACAATGACGATACGCAGACCGTTGCATTGCAGAAATGTCAACGGAACCTCAATCTCGCCATGGAAGAGATTCGCCAGCTTTCCCAGTCCCTTGTGGCCCCTTCGCTGGGTGGCATGGGTCTTGACCAGGCGCTGCGTAAGCTTCTCGAAAATTTTCCGCTTTCGGCATCCTTAAAGCTGAATCTCGATACCACCGGCTACCTGGAAGATATCGACAACGAGGGGATCAAACTGACCTGTTACCGGATCGCACAGGTACAGTTAAATAATATCGTCAAGCATGCGCGCGCGAAAAATGCGGCCATCAAATTGGAGCAGGTTCCTGATCGCCTCATGTTAACCATCCACGATGACGGCATCGGATTTAACCCGGAAAAAAAGACCGGTGGCATTGGCCTGAGGAATATCCGGAACCGGGTGAGCTTTTACAACGGTACCTTGGAAATCGACTCCGCCCCCGGGAGGGGATGTACACTTATTATCACAATTCCTTTGCCCGGATGATCAACCCAACGTATTCCAACTATTAAAGAAGAATGGTCCGATGTGCAATGCTTCATGGTAGCGGCTTCGCCTGCTAAATCGTGTTGCACTGGATGGCAAAGCCTTTTTTTGGCAACGTTCTCATTGATTTATTTGGTATGCGTAGCATTACTATCTATTTTTAATAGAGGGATAAAAGAATTGATAATTTTTTAACTTACCAAAACTAACGGCCAATGAAAAGTAAATTTAGCAGGCAAAAAAAGGTGCTGAATGTTTTACTGTTGATTTTCCTTTTGTTTTTCGTCTCCTGGAGAATACAGGCCCAAAGCCTTAATGAGGTTAGCGGAACGGTTACTGATATTAGCACGAATACGGCCATATCCGATGTGAGTGTGAAAGTAAAAGGAAGTAACAGGGGCGGTCTGACGGACAGAAAAGGAAGATACAGCCTCCGGGCCAGCAGCGCGGACACTCTTGTTTTTTCATTTGTAGGATTTGAAACCCAGGAGGTGCCCGTGGGCAATCAAACTGTCATAAATATTCTTTTGAAGGGAAGCACCAAGGGTCTGGCTGAAGTTACCGTAAGTATAGGCTATGGTACTTCCACCAAAAAAAGGTTAACAACGGCCATATCAACAGTGAGTGCAAAAGATGTCAATGAACTGACGGTTAACAATGTGGCCAACGCGTTTACGAGCAATATTTCAGGTGTTCAGG
>Ga0207025_1110_pt1 | contig 13170 bp, 10 predicted proteins | sample Alteio_BWMinCont_45_FD_153261 | JGI IMG/M metagenome (GOLD analysis project Ga0207025, IMG submission 153261) | Enriched cells from forest soil in Barre Woods Harvard Forest LTER site, Petersham, Massachusetts, United States -... | ecosystem: Environmental > Terrestrial > Soil > Temperate forest >... | reverse complement strand
AAATGAACGGGTATGAGAGATGACAATCAGCAGCCAGTGCAGGGCGAGGAGCGCCTCTCTCTCCATCTTTCGCCAGCACCAGGTAAGAAATAGAAGCGCGGCCTTTCGAGAATTCGAAATCTTCGAAAAATAAGTAATTTTCATCGTTCCGCGTGACCAGGAAAGGGTCTGCATAAAATCGGCCGCGCGGAGGCAAGATAGGGCGAAATTGCTTTCGTTGCGTCAGAGCCGTACGCGATCCCGTTCGAGGGCGGTATGCAATAAACCATTGAGTACGCTCGGTAAATAAAAGAGAGCGCATGCGACGCCAAAGAGTGCTTGTGGCCAGTCGTGCGAGAAACCGCAGCATAACAGGCGTTGGCGGCGTCCGATAAATGCTCTTGTTGTAATTGTCTGGTTCGTTGAATTCTTCGAGTCCCTGAAGATAATTCCAACCACTGCGGTGAATGTCGCGCAGCCGGCGCATGGCAAATTCCGCCGTCTTCCAATAAATTGGATTGAGACTCAAATAGAGTGATCGAAAATCGGTTGCCGAGAATGATCGGTAGATTACACGACCTGCATCGAGGGATTCCGTCAGTACCTGGAGAATGCTTCCGGTCACTGGGTTCCGTTCGTACATCTCCCAGAACCCTGGAGGAGCTCCCCGATATTCCCGGTTATCGCCATGATGGAAAGACCAAACGCCGTATTTTGCGCAGCCAAGGATTTCGCCCCTGATGATCCGGAAACCGAAGCGAAACAGGACATCGAGGTTTGCCTGGCGGATGAACGAAATGTCCTCCTGTGGAAAACGGTCCACAAAACCCTTTTGTATAGGATTCACCTGCAAGATGCTGACATCGCGTAGGATATCTGTCAGGTCTACGTCTTCAAAAGCATCCTGGGCGACGCGATGATATTGTCGATCCCACCGGCGGTAGCGCTCGAAAATACTGTGTGTCCAGTAAACCTTCAGGCGCTGCCGGAATGATTTTGATTGCGGCGAAACTGCCGAATTGCGGACCACCAGGACGATTTTCGCGAATGACGATTCTTGAATATCAGTAATGATTTTAGCCATCCAGCGTGGTGCTTGCGATTTCTGACAGGTTAGCTTGACTGGTCGTCTTTCTCACTTCCAATCAGGGCCCAGGATGGGCAAGAAAAAGAGTGCCCTTTTGTGTGAACATGTTTCTCATTTTCGCGAATCAAGATCCCTGGTCCTTGCAAGTGATTGATTTAACAGGTCTTAAACTAGGCACTAAAGGTCCTTGTCTTGCACATAACTGCTTATCATGACGAGCAGGCGGAAGGCTGGCGAGATTGCGATTCTGAGCGTATTGGTCTCGACCTTTCTCCTGCAATACTTTGCCTTCTTCAAAACGCTCCTAACCACCTGGCTTAGAGACCCCCAATTTTCTTACGGGATACTTATTCCGGGGATCGTTGCTTATCTGATCTGGAGGCGCCGAAGCCGGCTCGCGACTGTCGAGAAGCAAGTATGGAACCCCGGCTTGTCCATCGTGCTCGCGGGCTGCGCTCTGCAGGTGCTAGCCAGCCGCAGCGGGAGTCTGCTGATTTCGGGTGCAGCTTTGGCTTTGTCGCTGGCGGGCGCTGTCGGATATCTCTGGGGAAAGCATTACATGCGAATCGTCGCCTTGCCGCTCGCATTTCTAATGCTGATGGTTCCACTACCTTCCTATGTAATCGGGGGGGTTACCTGGGACTTGCAAGTGGCTGCAAGCACCATCTCGGCTTTCTTTCTCTCTTGGCTGGGCGTGCCGGTCTATCAAGACGGAAATTTGCTTCGATTGCCGAACTACACGCTCGAAGTGCAAGAAGCGTGTAGCGGTTCTCGCTCGATCTGTGCTCTGCTCGCAATGGCTCTCGTCCTGGGAATGAGTTTAGAGAAGAAGTGGCGCATCCGCATCGCTTTAATCATGGCCGCTCCCCTACTCGCGATTATGGCCAACGTCATCAGGATTGCCGGTACGGGTTTGCTTGCATGGCGCTTCGGCGAGCTTGCAGCAAATGAATCGCTGCATTCGATATGGGGAATGGTCGTGTTTATGGCCGCCGCTGGAGGGCTGCTAGGTTTTCATAGGCTATTGCAATGGGCGACTATCGAATACGCTTGACATTTTTGGCGGCACTCTACGCAGTGACAGCGCTAGGTGTGTACGCGGCCGAGCGCTATCGCGCAGAACATCAGCGGTCTCCGGATTGGAGCGCAGTCCCCTATTCGCTCAACGGGTGGATGGGTACGGACGCGAGGTTTGACGCCGTTTACGGGGTGGACCCCGCGGAGAGCAGCCTTCTGCGCGTGTATAGCCGCTCGAGCAGTATCCCGGTTATTGCCTACGTTGGTTTTTCCGGAGACTTGCCGAGCATTATGGAAGTTCACACTCCCGAACTTTGCTATCCCGCACAAGGATGGTTGATTTTGTCGTCTGGCAAAGCTGCCGCGAGTCTTACGTCGGGCTCGGAGATGGTTCCAGCTCAGCAGATCCTTGTGGAAAAAGACGGCGAACGCCGCCTTGTAAGGTGGTGGTACATGGCTGGCCTGCGCCCTTTCGAAAATCGCATCCGCTACATCTTTACCTTGCTTGTGTTTTCAAGCTTTACGGGCCGCACCGACGGTGCAGTAGTGCGACTGGAAACCCCGATTTCTTCGGACGGCGAGATGCCCGCCGCCCTTCGGATTGAGGAGTTCGAAAGGGATTTGGTGCCGAAATTGGCAAAGGCTCTACCCAATTAAACGGTTGCCAAAAGGCGATGAGCAAAAACAGGTCGACCAATCTCAGAGAGGCGCAGGACCGCACTACGCACATTCTCAGCGTGGACGTCGAGGACTATTTCATGGTGGAGGCCTTTGCGCCTTCCATCGACAAACAGGCGTGGGATAGTTGGCCTTCACGGGTTGAGAGAAACACGCAGCTCGTGCTCGACCTGTTCGAAAAATATGATGCACGTGCAACATTCTTTTTTGTTGGATGGGTCGCAAAGAGGTTTCCCTCCCTAGTGCGGGATGTACACAAACGTGGGCACGAAATAGCTTGCCATAGTTACTGGCACCGCACGATTTATTCGCTCACTCCGGACCAATTTCGCGAGGACACGCGGGCAGCGGTCTGCACTCTCGAGGATGCCGCAGGAGCCAAGGTAAATGGATACCGGGCGCCCAGTTGGTCAATCACTCAGAAGTGCCTCTGGGCCCTCGATATTCTGGCCGAGGAAGGTTTCGCTTACGATTCCAGCATTTATCCGATCCATCATGATCTCTACGGCCTGCCCGGCGCGCAGCGTTTTCCTTATACATACACCTGCACGAATGGATCCTCAATACGGGAATACCCCCCGCCGACGGTGCGTGTTTTCGGTCAGAACCTGCCGGGCGCGGGAGGAGGGTATTTGCGAATCTTCCCGCTCGCCTACACGCGATGGTTCTTCAGGCATTTTGAACGGAACTATGAGGAGCGCGTCATGGTGTATCTGCATCCTTGGGAACTGGATCCCCAACAACCGCGGATTCGCGAGCGGCTCCGTTCACACCTTCGCCACTACACAAACCTCAAAGGCATGCAGAACCGACTAGAGTTTCTCTTGCAAAACTATTCGTTCGAGTCGTTTGCCGACGCGATGGAAATCGAGAACGCTGCGAACCTTACCGCCAACGTCTGCAGAGAGTCATAAATGAGTGCCAGAATCGCAGAGGACGGTCTGGTGAAGGCAATCTCCGAGGGTCGGCGCGTCGGCTCTTCCCTGCGGAACCAACCTTCGGGGGAGGAGCAATGGCGTTTGGCTTATCATGAGATCTCACCAGAGGCCTCGGAATACCGTTACAGCGTCAGTGCGAAGCAATTTGGCGAACACTTAGTAGCGCTCTCGTCTGCCTCAAGGCCGATCCGCGACCGCGCGATTCCACAAATTACGTTCGACGACGGTCACCGGTCCATTTTTGACTATGCCTTCCCTCTGCTGCAAAAATCCGCTCTGAAGGCTACGTTTTTCGTGGTGACTGCCTTCGTTGACAGCAATGATCAATGCGTGTCCTGGGATCAACTGCGAGAGCTGGTCTCAGCAGGACATCAGGTGCAGTCGCACGGATGGTCGCACCGCCTCTTGACTCGATGTAGCCGCCGCGAACTGGAGATCGAACTCATAAAATCCAAAAGAGAAATCGAGGACCGCTTGGGTGTTGAAATAACCGCGCTTTCAGCGCCCGGGGGCCGCTTCGATAAATCAGTGATCGCTACGTGCAGGAAAGCCGGTTATAGCGAACTCTACCATTCAAATCCCTGGATACCCGACCGTACGATTCACGATGTCCGGCTTAAGGGCCGCGTGATGGTAACCAATGGAATGGACGGGTCCGCGCTGTGCAGCCATACACAGGCGAGCAGGATTCGGAAGCTTTATTTTCGCGCTAGATACGCAGGAAAAAGTAAGTTGCGCACGCTCCTGGGTGACGAGGTCTACCACAAGCTGTGGTGCTCGCTTGCGAACTGGAAACCCGGCTCCGGTATCGAACTCCGCGTGGATCACCCAAAGAAGGCGACCGAGCAGCCGTATAAAACATGAACATACTTCAACTCATCAGCAGCGGCGGGATGTATGGCGCCGAAAACGTGGTGCTTGCCCTGACACGCGAACTCCAACAGATGGGCCACTGTAGTTGGGTAGGCCTTTTCGATAACGCTCATTGCCCGGAGAACGCAGTAGCGGAACAATTCGAAGCCCAAGGCGCAAGAATCATCCGCATTCCTTGTCGAGGCCGGTGGGACCGCCAAGCTGTTCATAGCGTCCGTTCGGCGGCGCAATCAAACGAAATTGATCTCATACACTCGCACGGCTATAAGGCCGACGTGTATGGATACCTCGCGTCGCGGCGTCTAAATGTGCCCACTATCGCGACCTGCCATCTTTGGACCGGCCACAATTTGCTCGTGCGAGCTTACGACTACATTGACGCTTTAGTACTACGCCGCTTCGACGCTGTCGCCGCCGTTTCCGATGCGATTGCCGATTGTGGACGCCGTTCTGGCATAGATCCCGGCAAAATTGTAGTTATCGACAATGGCATTGATTTCTCAAGATTCCAGCACCAAACTCCATCGAAATCGCCCGCATCGGACGAGAATCTCACCATTGGCACGGCCGGCAGGCTCGTTTCTCAAAAGGGAATCAATTATTTCCTGATGGCGGCTAGAAGAATACTTAACGAATTCCCCTGCATGAAGTTTTTGATCGTCGGAGAGGGACCCGAAAGGGCGATGCTAGGGAAATTGGCGAAGGAGCTGAGAATTCAGGATAACGTTCTGTTCGCGGGTTCGCGGACGGACATGAAAGAGGTTTACGCCTCCATGGATATCTTCGTCCTGGCTTCTATTAACGAAGGATTGCCGATCGTGATACTGGAGGCCCTTGCGGCCGGCAAGCCCGCTGTAGCCACGAACGTCGGCGCCATCTCCAAAGTGATCGTCCCGGGGCAAACGGGATTACTGGTCGAACCGGCCGACGTGCAAGGCCTCTCTCAGGCGCTTCTCTCCCTGATCCGAAATCCAGCCCTGCGCCAGGAGCTCGCTAACAAGGGCCGGTGTCTAGTCCAAAGTAAGTTTTCTTGCAACGCAATGGCTCGAAAATATGAGCAAGTCTATGAATATCTGCTCGAAACGCGTTCTCGCAAGTCGCCAGCAGCGTGTTTAAGTCGCGCAGAGATGTGACGATGCTTACCTCGAAACCTCAGAACGTAGAGCACGCTCCAAAGCCGTTTCCCGGCGCTCCTTTATTCTCTATCATTATTCCGGTGCGCAATGAACTGGACCATTTGGGCCGCTGCCTCGATTCCCTTGCTAGGCTGCGTTTTGATCGAACTTTATTTGAGACCATTGTGGTCGACAATGGATCTACAGATGCATCCGTCGCTGTGGGTCGATCGTTTGAGGACGTTTTCGCTTTACGGATTTTACAGAAGCCGGAAGGGTACATCTCGGCTGTGCGCAATGTCGGCGCCTCCCATGCACGCGGCAAATATCTTGTCTTTCTTGATGCCGATTGCGAGGTCCGGCCGGATTGGCTCGACCAAGCCTCCCGGTTTGTTTCGAAAGGCGCGGAAGTTTTTGGATGCTATTACTTCATTCCCGATAAATCTTCCTGGATCGCCAGTCACTGGCATGAGCGAGAACGCAAGGACGCAGGCGAAGTCTCTTATGTGCCTTCAGGTGACCTATTTGTGAGCCGCGAACTCTTTCTTCACGTACGCGGCTTCGACGAAACCATTCAAACCAATGAGGATGTGGACTTTTGCAGGCGCGTTCGCGAGGCCGGCTTTCCCGTCCTCTGTGTTCCGGAACTTGGCGTCATCCACTGGGGGACACCACAGTCTCTCGCAAGCTTTTTTCTTAAGCACCGATGGCATGGCGCACACGTCTTTCGAGTTTTTCTGCGCGGCTTGCCGTCGCTTTACAATGCGAAAGCCGTCGCCCTTGCTCTCTACACGATGGCTTGTCTCTTCGGCTTCTTGGCAGGCGCCGTGATCTGGGTGGGATCGGGAGAACCCCGGTTTATGGCTATTTTCTTCCTCGTCGCACTCCTGCCCGCAATCCTGCTGGGGATTCGAGACGCGGTGCTGTTGCGCCGCCCGAGCGCGGCGTTGCCTCTGCTCGTTCTCTATTTTACGTACGCCATTGCTCGCGTTTCTTCTCTGCTGGAGTGGCGAAACTGGGTCAGCGTCCCGAAGATGGCGACGCAACAGGAACTTGCCCGCACAAGAAGGACAGGCCGTTGATGCTCAAAGCTTCCCCAAGAATCGGCCCGGAAGCACAGTCTATACGAGGAGAGTTCCCGGATGCTGTACCGCGCGAGACAAGCACTGTGCCGAACTTGGTTCGAGCTTAACTGCTCTTCGCTGCGCAGGACGCTGCCAATTGAAGCTTATGACGAGCGTTTGACCGTCGTTACAATGCTTCGTCATGGCGACGTCTTCATGTATTTGCTCGCAGTGAAGTCATTCTGCAAATATGTCGGCTGTTATCCGACCGTGGTAATTCTCGATGACGGGTCCTTAACGAAATCCGACCGCGAGATCATTGTGTCGCATATACCCAAGGCGAGAATCACGAATTTCGCCGAAGTTGCCCCGGCGCGTTGTCCAAAAGGCAGCTGTTGGGAGCGGCTTCTTCTTGTAAGCGATCTGAGCAAGGATTCTTACGTCGTGCAGGTCGACGCCGATACGCTTACGGTGAAACCGATTCCTGAGGTGAAAGAGTGCATCGATCGGAATCGGAGTTTCACCCTACTAGGCGACGGATCATATCCAAAGGTCGAACCCATGATCAATGCCAGTGCCCGGGCAAGAACCAACCCGAGCACCGAGGTACAAGCCGTCTGTGAGCGATCCTTTGATCAACTTCAGCAGAGTGGGTCACTGAAGTACATCCGCGGCAATGCTGGATTTGTGGGGTTTGCGAAGGGTTCAGTCACTCGAGATAAAATCGAGTGGTTCTCCGATCTCATGCGGAGTATTGTCAAAGAAAAATGGGATGAATGGGGCAGCGAGCAAGTGGCGTCAAACCTGGTTATCGCGAACTGCGACAATTCGTATGCTTTGGAATTTCCCAAATACCTTTCTTTTTGGGCGCACCTTCATGTCCCTTATGAAGATGCGGCATTCATCCACTTCATTGGCCCTCATCGCTATTCACAAGCGTTCTACTTGAAATGCGCCAGAAAAGTGATCCCCACTCTAGACCGCTCGGAGAAAAGGAACCACCCTAAAGAACGGCTAGCGGCCTTGCCCTAAACTGGAATTACTACAGGCTGTCTCAAAACCGGGTATAGAGCTGTGATTTCGAAGTAGTTGATCGTCCGGCGATACGCGATAAAGAGCCACACCTCCCGCCCTCCTTCCCAGAAGCTGTCCACGAACTTTTGCCTTCCTCACTTCCTGCTTCTACAGGGGCTAAAAGAGGTTTGAAAACCAACCCTAAACAAAACTGCGAGGAGTTCAGCGGCTGTATGCCCCTGAACTCCTAAAGTAGCGGAATCTCGTGCCGCCTGTTTACTGGACGGTTATTGAGGTAATCGTAGGCGGATTCGGCTTTTGCGATTCGGGGGCGCTGGAAAATTCGTACCCACCGATCGCAGGCGGGTTCGGCCGCAACAGCCCGTCGTGATCGAAAGTAAGACCCGAGATCATAGTACCGGTGCCTATCATCGGACTCGACGACTGTAGATGTAAATCCCGAGATCCTAGAGCGGTGCTCACGAACTTAGGATCCACATTCACACTGCCAGTGATTTGCGACGTGCAAGGAGCTGCTCCATTCCCGAACCAATCATTATCCGCCCCTGACGTAAGCGAGCACGTCGTATTGGAAAAATAAGCCTCCCCGGAGTTGGTCGCGTAGAAAATGTTATTGTTCAGCGCCGATGCGATGGTCAGGTTGTACGCCCCGGAGTTCTGGCCCCGGGCCCCGCAATCGTACATGCTGTTGTTGTAGATTTGCACGAAAGACCCTGCGGTCGCCGATCCCTGGTCGGCGATGCAGACGTAGTTCCCCAGGGACCCTGAGGGGTCCGGCCCAGTCCCCACGTGGATGAACACGTTGTTGTAGGCCTCGACAGTGCCCAAGTCCGGCTCGACCGTCGAAAACGCTATCCCCGTGCACACCACGTTTTCGATGAGGTTGTCGTGGATGTGAAGATCGAACTGGTTTGAGCCGCCCGTAGAGTAGAACTGGATCCCCTGGCATCCCGCGTTCGTATTCCCGGCCGGATTATTGTTGACGATATTCCAGCCTTCCCACACGTGGTTCGTATTCGTGGTGGCGTAAATCCCGTGAAACTTACAGGGTGCCCCAGTCGGGTTGCCGGAATTGGCCGAGCAGCCATAGCCAACGTCGTGGACGTTGTTGCCATACACATAATCGAAAGCGCTTGTTCCGATGTGGAAGCAGGCGTAGTCCGACGCCCCGTTGCAGGAGATATCGTTTCCTATAAACCACCAGTTAGTGTTCTCGCCGCCACCGCTGGTGCTAGGTGCGTCGATGGCCTCACCGTAACCTCGCAAGGTAAGTCCGGCAATGACGATATAGCTCGGTGCAACGCCGATGTTGGGCACTCGGATGCCGAACTCAATACTTGAAATACTATTGCTGCCGATGGTCGCCGTCGCACCGGGATAAATTACATAAGCGATGGGACTGGCAGCGGTCCCGGCAGTCTCTATGTTCACGACTGCCCCAAACGAGCTTACGGTAGTGTTGGAGACCCCGTTTTCCAGATAAACCGTGTCACCGGCCACCATCGTGCCTGCGGCATGAGCCATCGTGGACCAGCAGGACGAGGGGAATTTGCCGCTCGAACTGTCACTTCCTCCCACAGCAACGCAGTAGATGTTTCCTGAACGTACTGTAAAAGGCACTGGGTTCGATGACCCCGCGCTCGTCGTCACGACCAAATTTCCACTGGAACAGCTTGGGCCTAACTGAACTGAGATTTTTTGATACCAAAGCCAGGGGCTACCCCAAGAAACCACCCGGAGGCAATTCGCTCCGTTCAAGGTGATCGTGCTCGATCCCTGCGTGGCCCCCACATTGTTCGCGTAAAGGGTCACGTAGGCTCCCGAATACGTGGTGCCATTGCTCACAACGCTTTCACCACCAGAAATTGGTCCGCTGGTGAGGTCGCTAAAGAAGATGGCTGGAGACGGCGCCTGAGCCTTTCCCACCGCCGCGAAGGCTAAAATTATCAGAAGCGAGAAGAGGATTGTTGACTTCCAGTCACCAATGCCGCGAGTAGAACCCCTGAGATGGTTATATTTCATTTGCGCTTCCTTGTCCCTTTCGGAGTTGAGCGAAGTTATGTCCTCAAGCCCACCCGTGATTGGCTCTCCGCCACTTGCGGATGTTTTTCCCCAGTCGGACAAGTGTAGTGAGGGGGGCAAAACCTTGCCACTGGCAACAAGGCCCGTTCGCGTACAGGTACTTTAGCAAGCCTCCCTGCCCTTGGGAACGGGCAATCCATAAACGATGGCATATGAGGCACTTCCGCCCCAATTCACGCCGGCGGGAAGAAGGGCAACTTCGTCAAATGCGGCTGTTTCCTGGAATGATCAGATCGCCCGGAATCCGCGGCGCTGAAATTCGCGAATTTCCGCAATAGTCGGGAACGTAAAATAGGTGCTCTCCGCGGGATCCAAGGGTTTAGGACAGTTTGAGTTCGTTTCGATTTGACGCAAAACAGTGGCCATGCAATGGGCGCCGTGTCGCTTGGAACGTTGTATCAGGTGATGCAGCGTCTCTCCGCGCTCAATCTCGAGAGAGTCCTGCAAGAGGGCCGCTCCCGCGTCTACTTTGGCAGCCATCTCGTGAATCGTAAGACCGATCCGGGTTTCTCCATGTAGCATCTGCCAGAACGTGGGCATCATGCCCTTGTACCTTGGCAGCGGAGCGTGATGGATATTAATGCACCCCTGAAGCGGCACTGCTAAAAGCGGCGGCTTCAAGATATAGGGGCATGCAACGGAGATAAGTAGGTCGGGCGGCATCTGTTGAACCGACGTTACGAACTTGGGGGCGTTCGGGTTTCCAATTCTTTCGCAGGGAATGCCGTAGGCAGCGCACATTTGTTTCAGGGTATAAAAGCGCGATGCGCCACGGGGCCGAGGCACCTTGCCGAAGACGCGCGCTTTCACGCTCATGGCCAGCAAGCGCGCGAGACCAAGTGGGCCATAAAGTGCGGTCAACTCGCGCAAGAGCTGCAGACGTGAGCGCTTCCCCATCGTTGGGGAACAGGAGATTCGTACGATTTCGAATTCTGAACTGTAGTTGCGCAGAAACTCGTCAAAAAATGGAAGGACGTAAAGCGGATCGTCCTGGGTCAGAAACTCGAGACGCATTGGCGTTAGTTCCGCACCGTTTGCCAAATGACGTATTTACGGCCGCGCACGATTTCCAGAACACTGCACAGCGCTGCGGCATTCAACGTACAGAAATATAGGGGTATTCCTATGGGCTTCCAGAGGCGGTGCAGCGGCAGCAGCAGCGTCAAAAGGACAAAGCCGTAAAACGCGAACTGCAAGGCGAGCGACAGACGGTAAATTGGGTGGCTCCATAAGATGGCGTTGCCCGCGAACAAAAACAGAAGGAAAAAGGGAACGGCCCAGCGCAGTACCTTATGAGACAAAAGCTGGAAGCTGATCCAGCCATACTTCAACGGATTGAGCAAGTCCGGAACGCTCAGGAGACCCCGAATCCCCCGTGTCACGACGCGAACTCGCATAGAAAATTCTTCAGACGCCGATCTGGTAGTTTCTTCGTACGCAAGCGCCCGTTCTTCAAAAGCGACGCGATATCCCTTTCGGATGGCCCAGAGTGGCTGCACAAGATCACTAATCACATCGCAAGATAGCGAAGTATAAGCGCTGTGACGGACCGCGTAGATACAGCCGCAGCATCCCGTAATGGTGCGGATGCGCCATTGCGCCATCTTTATGAAATTTTCGAGATTCCAGAATGCGATCATACCCAGGCCCGTCGGGGAGTTCCCCGTAGGATCAAAATATTGATAGCAGCCGCTAACTGCTCCGATTCGCGGATCCGCAAAATTACAGGCGAGGTACTGCAAAGCTAGCGGATGATAAACGGTCGTGGCATCGGAGAAAACTAGAATCTCTCCTCGAGCGGCTTGAGCGCCAAAGTTCTGGGCATTTGTCTTGCCTTTTCTTTCAGGTACGCGCAGAAGCCGGACGCGTCTATCAGAGAACTCCCGAACAATGTCATCGGTTCGATCGGTGGAGCCGTCAGATAGAACAATGATCTCAATATTTTCTGGGGGATAGTCGAGCGCTAGCGTCTCCTCGAGCTTTTTTTGAATGCCAGCTTCTTCGTTGTAAGCTGCGATCAGAATGGAGATAGTCGGAACATAACCCAGGGCGGCGTGCCGCTTGCTGATAAATAGTCCCACGATCGCCAAGAACAGGGGATAGCCGACATATACGTATAAAAGAGCTGCGAGACTAATCCAGACCACGATCTCGGCAATTCGCCACGTCTCAAGCATTCTTCGCCGCCAATAGTTCGTCGTAAATTGCGGTAAGTTGCCCCACTGAATTGCAGATGCTGAAGCGCGCCTCGACTGTTTTGCGAGCGGCTTCTCCTATCCGGCCTGCTCTATGAGGATTGAGTAGCAATTCCAGTATCCGTTTGGCCATGCCCTCAGCGTCCTCGCTCTCGACGATATAACCGTCAATACCACTCGTAATTGCCTCGGCGTTGCCACCGACCCGCGTCGCGATGCACGGAAGACCACATGCCATCGCTTCGAGAAGCGCGTTTGAAAACCCCTCACTTCTCGAAGGTAAGCAGAAAACATTGCTCGCTGCCAACAAGGGATATGGATTGGACAAACTGCCCACGAAATGGACATTTTCCTTCAGGCCTAGCGAGTCGACCAGGCTTTTCAGTTCGGCATAAGTAGCTGGGACCAGGACATCCCCAATTACCAGAAACTTGGCCAGCGGTAATTCACGACAAACGCGCGCTGCTGCTCGGATGAAAATGTCGATGCCTTTGACCGGACGAATATTGGCCAGAGTTGTCACGATAGGCTCGTTTGGGTCCAGTCTCAGATCTGGCAGGGGATCCGTGCGAGCGGCCTTCTGGGAGATGTCGTTAAGATCAATGCCGTTGTAGAGCGTCTGAACCTTTTCGGGAGAAAGCCCGTCGTGAGAAAGAGAGTAAGAACGGACTTCATCAGATACGGTTAAAACACGGTCAAAGAGCCGATTTACGAGCGGATAGGCAAGAAGATGCTTCCGGCTTCGAAGAATTCCCATATCACGTCGGCTGGAAATCAGCACTTTGCAACCGCTCCATTTGGCGATTGGAGCGGCCCAGAGGTCCGAAGTCTCGAAAAACGTGTGGACAATCGAGACCTTTTCTTGCTGCACCAAGCGATTCAGAGCCAAAGCAGCCTTAAGGGCGGTCCAGCCGTAGGTGCGGCGCAAAGGGAGGACGTGCAGAGGGCACGAAAAAGTTTCGGGGGGAAATACACGGCAATCAATCTGGAAAGTAAGAAGCGAGACCTGGAACCTGTCTTTCGGAAGCAGGTCGATAGTGCGTAGTAGCGCCTTTTCAGCACCGCCTCTCTGGCAGAGTTGGTCGATAACGAAGAGCACGTGTGATG
>Ga0207025_1109_pt1 | contig 13181 bp, 12 predicted proteins | sample Alteio_BWMinCont_45_FD_153261 | JGI IMG/M metagenome (GOLD analysis project Ga0207025, IMG submission 153261) | Enriched cells from forest soil in Barre Woods Harvard Forest LTER site, Petersham, Massachusetts, United States -... | ecosystem: Environmental > Terrestrial > Soil > Temperate forest >... | reverse complement strand
CCTGAAAAGGCCGACACTTACACGGCGGGCTTCGTGTTGCAGCCGCACATGCTGCCTAATTTTGTCGCGTCGATCGACTACTATGACATCAAGATCTCGAACACGATTACCTCGTTGAGTTCGAATACAGTCATCAACAATTGCGGCCTTACAGGCGACGCTAACCTTTGCAAATTGATCAATCGCGGAACCGGTACGGGCTCGTTGTGGTTCAACAATAACGATTTCGTCGTCACGAACAACACTAATATCGGTACCGTCACCACGAAGGGTGTGGACGTTGCTTCCCACTACTTGTACGACATCGGATCGATGGGCAAGTTGACGTTCAATCTGGCAGGGACCTACGTCAACAGTTTCGATACGCAGCCTCTGCCCACCGGCGGAACTTATGACTGTGTGGGGTATTTCGGAACCACTTGCGGTGCCCCTATCCCGAAGTGGCGTCATGTGTTGGGAACCACCTGGGCCACTCCATGGTGGGGTCTCGATGCGACCTTGCGGTGGCGCTATATCGGTCCCACGAATACCGATCGCAGCAGTTCGGATCCGCAGCTCTCGCAGACCTACTTCGCGCCGACCTCGCACATCGGTGGATACACCTATCTAGACTTTTCGGCGTCGATCCCGATTGGCAGCGTGGTGAGCCTCCGCTTGGGCGTGAACAATATCGCCGATAAAGCGCCGCCGGTAGTCGCGAGCGGCAACTACTCGGACTGCCCGAACACTTCCTGCAACGACAACACCTGGGTCGGAACCTACGACACACTCGGCCGTTACTTGTACGCGCACGTCACTGCGAAGTTCTGATATGGCCGCACCACCCAGTTAAGATCACGCCACAGTGCTTGGTGCTCCGCGGGAGGGTCGTACGTCCGGTAGCGGCCACTCTCGGCATGGGGCAGTGCTGTGGGCATCACACGAGCAGCCCGATAAAATAGTCGTGAAAATACCTGCGTGGTACTACAATTCGGTGGCCGACCGAGATCCCATCATCCTGCCAACTCACTGTCCAAGTCCGTCGTATCCAGCTCAAAGACATGATCGTCGTAGTCGAAGAAATAGAGCGCGGTGTCCGATCTAGCAAGAAAGAACTCCAGATTCATTCTCTTGAGTTTCTCTGCAGTTTCTAGCAGCGTGGACTTTGAAACCGAGAAAGCGATGTGATCACCAGTGCGGGGGCGAACCACTTCCGCTTGTGCGAGGACGAACCACGTTCGACCAAGTCTCACGTAGGTCTCCTCATGGCCATCGGCATCTTTGCGCGTCACAATCGGCGCGCCGAACAAGTCCTGAAACAGCGTGGCCGTTCTGCTTGAATCCTTTACGATCAGTGCGATATGGCCGATTGTGTCGAGCATAGGTTCTCCCTAGGACAAGACGTCCGGCCCAACCATATCCCACTGGTGCCACTCCGAGCTACCTTTGCGGTACCGGCGATCGGGAATGTCCGCCTTGACTGGTACGCCGCGAAGTGAGCGAGGGTGAATTGAGGCAACGAAATCTGAGGGAGTAGGGCATGAATATAAGAACGGCTGCGGCGTTAGGAGCTGCTGCCATGGTGGTCGGCCAATCGATAGTGGCCCAACCCAACGTCGATGACTACGAACACGCCATTAGCCTGCGCGGCTCGTGGTCGGGCCTTACTGAGAATATCGCCGAGCCGGCGCAATGGATCGAAGGAACGCATCGCTTCGTCTATCGCAGGACCGTCCCAGGCGGATTTCAGTTTGTGGTTATGGACGCTGAGACCAAGCAAAAGCAGCCGGCATTCGATCACGACCGGTTGGCGACGGCATTGGGTACTGCAACCGGCAAAGTCTCCTCCGGCCTGCATCTGCCGTTCACCGAGCCCTTTGCCAGCGTCGAGGTCAGCGACGGCGGGCGAGCACTGACGACGACGCTTGACCAGGTCTCCTGGAAATGCTCGTTGACCGACTATGTCTGTTCACGGCTGCCGCGGAATGGCGGCCACCAACCCCGCGGCTTCGAGACAGTACGCGATCTGAAGTTTCCGGCGGACAATTCCCCGAAGAAGTCGCCGGACGGTCATTGGCTGGCCTTTGTCGAGAATTGGAATATCGCCGTGCGTGCCTCCTCCGGCGGCGAGGCGATCCTCTTGAGTTCCGATGGTTCGGAGGGTGAATTCTACGACCCTGAGTCCATCGCCTGGTCGCCAGATTCCAAGAAGCTCGCCGCGTACCGCGTACGGCCCGGCTTTCGGCGCGAAGTGACCCGGGTGATCTCTTCGCCCCCCGATCAGGTTCAACCGAAGGTGGCGGTGCAGTTCTATCCGAAGCCCGGCGACGCGGTGGATATAGATCGACCGGTGGTCTTTCACATCGACAGCAAGACGCAATTGCAGGTGCCGTTCAATCAGTTCCCCAATCCTTACAGCATGTCGCCCTTGATCTGGCGCAAGGACAGTCGCTCGGTTACGTTTGAATACGATCAGCGCGGCCACCAGCTGTACAGCCTGTTCGAAGTCAATGCCGATACCGCGGCGGTGCGCATCGTGGCAACGGATCGAACCGCGACCTTCATCAATATCGGGCGCCGATTTACGCACGATGTTGGAGGTATGGGCCGCGAGGTCATCTGGATGTCTGAACGCGATGGCTGGAATCATCTGTACTTGTATGACGGCCTTACGGGTCGAGTTAAGAACCAGATCACGCAAGGGGAATGGGTGGTTCGCGATGTAGTCAAGGTGGATGACGACAAACGCCAGATCTGGTTCGCCGCCAACGGCATGCGCAAGAATGAAGACCCTTACTTTCAGCACTACTATCGCATTGACTTCGACGGCAGGCATTTGACGCCGCTCACGACGGCGAGCGCCTATCACGACGTGGCCTTCTCTTCCGACATGAACTACTACGTCGACACCTATTCGCGCATTGACCTGCCCAACATCGCCGAGCTGCATCGCAGCGCCGACGGCGTGCTGCTTGCCGAGGTAGAGCGGGGCGATATCACGAAGCTGGTGGCCGCGGGCTTCAAAGCCCCCGAGGTGTTCGTCGCCAAAGGCCGCGACGCGAAGACCGACATCTGGGGCGTCATAGTAAGACCTCAGAATTTCGATCCGGCCAAGAAATATCCGGTCATCGAAAATATCTACGCCGGACCGCATGCCTCCTTCGTGCCGAAGACCTTTTGGCCGTTCGGACCGCACTCCGGCGGCGATAAGATCTTAGGCATGCAGTCGTTGGCGGATATGGGCTTTATCGTGGTGCAAATCGATGGCATGGGCACGCTCAACCGCTCAAAGGCCTTTCACGACGTCGCCTGGAAAAATCTCGGGGATGCCGGGCTTCCCGACCGCATTCTCTGGCATCAAGCGGCCGCCGCAAGATATCCGTACTATGACATCAGCCGCGTCGGTATCTACGGCGCTTCAGCGGGCGGTCAAAATGCCTTGAGCGCGCTCGAGTTCCACCCGGAATTCTATAAAGTTGCCGTCGCCTATGCCGGTTGTTACGACAACCGCATGGACAAGATCGATTGGAACGAGCAGTGGATGGGGTGGCCGCTCGATCCCAGCTACGCGAAGTCATCCGGCGTCGACAACGCAAAGAACCTCAAGGGACACATCCTGTTGGTGGTCGGCGAGCTTGACATGAACGTCGACCCCGCTTCGACCATGCAAGTGGTGAATGCCTTGATCAAGGCCCGCAAGGATTTCGACCTTCTGGTGGTGCCCAACGAGGGCCACGGGGTGTTTCGCTCGACCGGCGATATGAGTTACGGCCTGCGCCGTCAGTACGACTTCTTTGTGCGCCATTTACGACAGGAGCAGACGCCTGATTGGAACGCGCTGCCGTGATACAAGGGCGGCGGCCCCGACGGTCCGCCCACCGCCACGCTCTAGAAGCAGCCGCAGTGACGGCTGAGAGGAACCCTGGTAATGTGCGGACGGCGCCTGAGATAAGTTCCGGCCCAAGCGGCTGTGAGTTCTGTTTCCTTTAAACTACGCTCAAGATGACGTGGGAGGTTCGCCATGAAACATAAAGTCCTAGGTTTCCTGTCACTCATGCTGGCGGTGACGGCGAGTTTCGCTGCATTGAAGCAAGGCGACACAGCGCCCGACTTCAAAGCACAGGCCTCTCTAGCTGGCAAGGAATTTACATACTCGCTGCGCGACGCATTGAAGAAGGGTCCGGTCGTGGTGTATTTCTACCCCGCTGCCTTTACGGGTGGCTGCAATCTACAGGCGCATACGTTCGCGGAGAATCACGACAAGTTTGCCGCCGCGGGCGCCTCCGTCATCGGCGTTTCGCTCGACAGTATTTCGCGCTTGAACGACTTCTCGGCCGATCCTAAATATTGCGCCGGCAAGCTGCCGGTGGCCTCGGATGAGAGGGGCGAGATCGCGAAATCCTACGATATTCAAATCGCGGATACTTATAAGGGGCAGGCCGTCGCCACGATGAAGGATTCCCGCGGCAACGAGATCGGCCATAGCATGGCGGAACGAACGACTTTCGTCGTCGCGCCCGACAACAAGATCGTTGCGACGATCGGTGGAGTAGCGGGCGATGCCAATGCGGAGCAAGCGCTTGCCGTTGTTCAGCAACTGGCGGCAAAACGTACCGCGAGGAATTGAAGGGTCAGCTGCGTGGCTTGTTAAGCCACAAGGCGGGGTTGCCGCTCCCGCAACAGTGCTTTGACACGGCGATGGATAAGCAGGGGAATATAAGTCTTGATTCGCGCGGTCCGCTCGAGTCTCGTGCGTTCGCTGGCATAGAGTGATTCGACGAGCTCGAGTGGCGCGTGTGTTTCGCGCGCCAATAGTTCGATCTCCGTATCGGCATTGTTCGGACGGCTGAACGATTGCTCGCTAGTCGCAAATGATTCATCTTTCATGAAATGAATCCTACCTGGGACGCGGCTCGGTGGCTCTTTTGCAAATCAAACTTGCCATCTCGAGCGTATCGTGGGCCGGAATTCCCACAGCCCTCCCCCTGAAAGCGCGATTTCACGCAGGCTGGGTCGCCAAACTCCGATACGCGAGCCGATGGGCCCATCACTTCTATTGTTTTTCAGCCTGGGCGACAGCTTTTGCGTTTGCCTTAGCTGCCGCGTAGTCGGCTTCCGCCTGGTCCTTGCACAATTTTTGCGCATTGCCGTTCGCAGACTCGCAGTTGGCAAGCGCTACCTTGCGATTCCCATCCGCCTTTGCGATCGCAAGATTGTAGACGTCCTTCGCAGCCGTGTTGTCAAATGCGATTACCTTGTCGTCGACCTTCCCCGCAGCGCTGTTTAGGTCCTTCGCGGCCGAGTCTTCGCTCTTCGCCACTTCCGTTGAAGCCTTCTGTTCAGCGGTTGCCACGTCTTTAGCCACTGTTTCCGGCGATTTTGCACCGTTGCAAGCCGCAAGGCAGAGCGTAATTATCAGCGCCGAAGCCAACTGAAATCGCATGATGATGCTTCCTTGAGTTTGTCAGGGTGAACCCTATCCGCTGCCGCTCGAATCGCCAAGGTGAAAAGACCCGCTGTCAGCGTCAGATGCCGCCTACGTGATTTCAGAAACAGTGGACGCGCCAGCGGGATCGTGCCTTTTACGTTGTGGCCCAATCGTAGGGCACTTACACAGATTGGCTCCCGTGTCTGACGGTCATATTCTCCTTTGGGGAATCCCGCACTCGCCGTGTCGCGACCACACTGGGGTCGAATTCAGGTCATGCATTGGGAGAGTCTTATGTATATCGGCCTTGGAACGATACTGCTCGTCCTTCTCATCATCTATTTTTTTCGTCGCGTGTAAAACGGATCGCGCGGGCAGCAGACCGATGCGTCAATACGTTGGGTGAAATGCTCGGATGCACAACAGCACCATGCCCGGATGAGAACGCTAGCCAAAGGGATTAGAATCACAGATGTGAACCAGAACACGCGATCAACAACTGGTATTCCGGGCTTGGACGAAGTGCTGCACGGTGGATTGATTCCTCAGCAACTGTATCTTATCGATGGGGCCCCCGGAGCCGGAAAAACCACGTTGGCACTTCAGTTTCTATTGAAAGGGGTGCAACGGGGTGAGAAGTGTACCTACGTCACTCTCGCAGAAACGAGGCGTGAACTCGAGGCCGGCGCGCATTCACACGGGTGGTCTTTAGACAACATCGAAATTCTCGAATTGATTCCGGACGAAGATCATCTCAATAGCGAGGAGCAGCTGACCATGCTGCCTGCCTCAGAAGTCGAGCTCAGCGAGACAACCAATAGAATGCTCGCGGCTGTAGAGCGCAGTCAACCAACACGTATGGTTTTCGATTCGCTGTCGGAGCTGCGCTTGCTCGCGCAAGGCTCGCTTCGCTATCGCCGGCAAATTCTCGCCCTCAAGCAATTCTTCATCGGACGCCACTGCACGGTGCTTATGATCGATGACAGGACGGGCGAGGGACCTGACCTGCAGCTGCACAGTATCGCTCATGGCGTGATCGCCTTGAATTCGAGCGCTCCGGCATATGGACAGATTCGCCGCGAGCTGCAGGTGATCAAGTTTCGCGGCAGCAACTTTATCAGCGGTTTCCACGACTTTACGATTCGTCGGGGCGGCCTCACGGTGTATCCGCGTTTGGTGGCCGCCGACCACACATCATCATACGAAGACGGAGCCCTTGCGAGCGGGGTTGCCGGCCTTGACAGGCTTATGGGGGGAAGCATCGACCGCGGGACGAGTACGCTACTCATTGGCCCGCCCGGATCCGGAAAATCGACGCTCGCCCTGCAATACGCCGCGGCCGCAGCCAAACGGGGAGACCATGCCGCAACGTTTGTGTTCGATGAAACGAAATCGGCACTCATCGCCCGATCACGCGGCATCGGGATGCGCATCGACGAAGGCTCGGGACCCGGCCAAATCGCCATACATCAAATCGATCCTGTGGCAATTTCTCCGGGGGAGTTCGCGCACGAGGTGCGGAAAGCCGTGGAAAGAGAATGCGCCCGGGTGATCATCATCGATAGTCTCAATGGCTACCTTAACGCCATGCCCCAAAACAACTATTTGACGGCGCAACTCCATGAGCTACTCTCGTACTTGAACAATCAAGGCGTGGCGACGTTCTTCACGGTTGCGCAAAGCGGCATGATCGGCGCCAATATGACTTCTCCGGTGGATGCGAGCTACCTCGCGGATTCAGTCCTGCTTCTGCGCTATTTCGAACTCGCTGGTACAGTGCGAAAGGCTATCTCGGTGCTGAAGAAGCGCACCGGCGGACATGAAGGATCTATCCGGGAGCTGTGGTTTGACCAGCACGGCATTCACTTGAGCGAGCCACTGCTCACGCTGCGCGGCATCCTCTCAGGGAGCCCGATCGAAGTGGAACCTGCGGGCAAGCACAATGAGCGGCTTCAACCCGACGGACCTGCCCGCTAAAGGCATGGCGAATGGACGACTATCGTGTGTTGTTGTGGGCGCCAACCCGACGCGACCGTGAAGCAACGTTGGAGTTGCTGAGGCGCGCGGGAATAGAGGTAAATCCGTGTGAAGGAGCCCGATTGTTAGCGGCGGAGATCGAGACCTCGGTCGGCGCCATTTTGATGACCGATGCGGCATTCATCGATCCGCATATCGATCAGCTGCTTGCGGCACTTTCCCGTCAGCCACCCTGGTCAGATGTTCCCATTGTTCTCTTGTGCCATTCCGGTACATCGCCGCCGATCAACAATCGGGTCCTCGACTCACTGCGTAACGTTACACTCTTGGAGCGTCCTAGTTCCTCTCGCACTGTGTTGAGTTCCATTCAGGCCGCTCTCCGCGCTCGAGCCCGTCAGTACCAGTTACGTGATCAGTTCGAAGCGCTGCGGACCACCGGGGCGGCGCTGCGAGAGGCTGATCAGCGCAAGGATATCTTCCTTGCAACGCTCGCGCATGAACTCCGTAACCCTCTCGCGCCGATCCGCACCGCTGCTCAGGTTCTTGCCTCGCCCAAGCTTGCGCCTCAACAGCTTCAATGGGTACAGAATGTGATCCAGCGACAGGTGGGGCAGATGGCGTTGCTCCTCGATGATCTGCTCGATATCGCGCGGATCACCCAAGGCAAGCTTGAACTCAAAAAGACACGCGTCACGCTGACCGAGGTGGTTGATTCCGCGGTCGAAGCGGCCCGCCCGTTGATCGATGGCAAGCATCACGAACTCACTATCAGCCTGCCGCGCGAGGATCTGGCGTTCGAGGCTGATCCGTTGCGTCTCTCGCAGATACTGTGCAATTTGTTGACTAACGCCGCTAAGTACACCGACCCTGCCGGTCATATCGAGATGTCAGGGACCCTGCAGAACGAGACTCTTTGCCTATCCGTTAAAGATGATGGCATTGGTATTGAACCGGACGCCCTCGCGCGTATCTTCCAAATGTTTTCACAAATTGATGGCGCGTCGACTCGCTCCGAGAGCGGTCTTGGGATCGGCCTTGCGCTGGTGAAGGGTCTGCTTGAACTGCATGGCGGTACGATTGAGGCGCACAGCCGCGGAACTGGACATGGGAGCGAGTTCTGCGTACGACTACCGCTGGGCACTCGCGACTCACGAGAACATCAGAAGACAGATGTCGATGCGCCTCCGGCTGGACCACATGCACGGCGAGTAATGATTGCCGATGACAATAAGGACGCCGCAGACGCGCTTGGGATGCTGTTGGACCTCGCCGCGCACGAAATCCGTGTGGCCTATAGCGGTCGTTCGGCTCTCACGCTGGCGCGGACGTTCCGCCCGGATGTCGCGTTCATCGACATAGGAATGCCCGACCTGAGCGGTTATGAGGTCGCTCGGGAACTTCGTCGAGAACCGTGGGCCGCTGGGATTTGCCTGGTCGCGTTGACCGGATGGGGGCAAGATGACGATCGGCAGCGCGCGAAGGATGCAGGTTTTGACCAACACATGACCAAGCCCGTGGATCCCGACGCCCTCGAACGCCTTTTAGCCGAACCCCTTCTCCGAAAGGTAAATTGACCAGCCTTTCGTTGCATGCGACGAGCCGATGTTTTGCGCGCTGCAATTCCACGCATTAACCTCGGTTGCCCCAAGCGAAGCCTTGACTCAATGTGCGCTGGCGACGTGCAGCGCCGCGAGCCGCTGGTTGTCAATCTTCGCGATTGCGACAGCGACCGTGTCATGGCGGCACTTAATTAACGCTTCGTTGGGCAATTGCGAGTTGGCCGGTTCATGCGGACAGACTCTTTCAGCTGCCATCTCGATGCGGCGATACAACGCGTGGACGCCGCTGTCGGTCGCAAGACTCGCTGTAGTGTAGTGAATGATGACGGTGGGTGTATCGCGGTCGGCGGGCGAGGCACCGGCTGCGCTCGCGGCAGCAGCGGCGAGCCCACCGATAAATAGCATGAACGCAGAGTTGAACCCGCGGCCGTGGGCATGGGAGGTGGCCAGAATGGTCATAAAATCTCTCCTTCGGTGATGGATCGACGACATCCCCGATCAGACGCCCTTGGTGCCTGTCTGTCTGCGGGCAGACATCGAGTTCGTCCCGCCTTGCAACGGTTTCGCCCCGATATCCAAGGCCCAGGCATCGTAGGGTCCTGAAGGCAGGTTGACGGATAGTCTTTGATGGGCGTAGATATCGAGAGCCTTTCCCATGTTCATCAGCGTAGAGGCGGCAATGGCGATCAAACGTCCAACCAAAAGCAGGGGTACGCCATCACACAAACCAATCGCGTCAGCGCCGTTGCGCCACGTCGATGTCAGGGCGCCGCAACAGATGGTGCAGGGTGAGATCTATGTAGGTTGGCTGTGCAAGAGTCGATCGTGCGGGTTAGTCATCGCGATAGCGGCCAAGGCAGCGGGCGGCAAAACGTTGACGGATTTCGCTGATCAATTGACTGCGATCAAATGCCCTCATTGTGGCGATGAAGAGCTGTACCGCTGGAGCGCTCGGAGCGAACTGAATTACACGCCAAAGAGTCTCTCCACATAAGCGCGGTTCGTTTTCCTGTGTTGGAGCGTGAGCGACGGGATTGAGTCGCTCGCTAATCGAATGCCGGAAGCGCAGCCATATCATCGCGCGGTACGAGCTCTGTCGGCAGCCCTGCCTTCCGCCACGCGCGTAAGCCACCTTTAATAACTGCGATGCGCACGCCCTTGCCTTGAAGTTTGCTCTCAAGCTCCCGTGCCACCCGTCTGCTGGTCGCTTCACGTACGCACGTGCAATACAGAAACACCTGGCCTTCGAAATCGGTATTGGCTTGATGCAGTGCGTGAGGATCCAATCGCTTGGATCCCTTGATGCGCACAGCATTCACTTCAAAATATCCGTGGCTGCGAACGTCGTATATTTGGGCGCCCGTCGCAGAACCGTCCGCTGCCTCAAGGGGGATTGCAAAAGCCACGGGCGCCTGCGCGCGTTCTTTGATCCACAACCAAACTTGGACAGCCAGATAGACCGCAACCGCCGCGATCACGATACTACTCACTACCCTGCCGAATGCTCGATAGCCTTGGGTGACGGCTTGCAAGGCGCCGCTGAAAACATACCCGATCCCGAAATAGCACCCAACATAGAGCGCGGCACCGGCCAGATCCAAGCGCAAGAACGACAGGAAACGCATCTGCATGCTGCCTGCAAGCGGCGGCGCCATGGTATTGATCCCGGGAATGAACTTCGCCACGACCAGCAGCTTACGGCCGCGTCGGTAGAAGGAATCCGCGGAACGCAGAACGCATGCCTCGGGGTTCAACGACACGCGGCAGAGCACCCCGAGGAGCCACCACCCGGTGGTGCGACCCAATAGGTACATTAAACTGTCGCCAGCCAGCATCGCCACGAGAGCCCCGACTGCGGCATAAGGGACCTGCAGTGAGCCACGCGCCGCGGCGGCGCCTGCGATCAGCAGCGCAAGTGCCGCGGGAAGGGGAAGGCCGACGGATTCTAGAAAGACGATAGCAAACAGAATCACGTAGCCGTGTTGCGCGAGTCCAGCAATCCAGGATTCCATGGTGAGTGTTCGCTCTTTTACGGCGTCGTTGTAGCCACGGGCACTACTTGTATTTTGTTCCCCAGATACGCATGGCGCGCACAATCGGGGCTAGATCGTGGCCCTTGTCAGTCAAGACGTATTCCGCCCGCGGCGGATGCTTTTCGTAGAATCGACGCTCGACGATATCGGCCGCCTCCAGCATCTTGAGGCGCTCAGACAGAGTATTGGGCGCAATCCCCTCGAGTGAGTCGAGTAACTCCTGGTACTTGCAAGCATTTTTCAGAATCAGGTCGCGCAGGATGAGCGCAGTCCAGGAGCTTCCGAGGATGGTCGCTGTACGGGCCACCGGACATCGAAGGACATCTTTTTCTGCCATGCCGATCAAGATAATTGACGGCAGACAATACTGCAAGTCACTTCATTATTAGAAGTGACTACGTTTTACGTATATAGTAGCTACGGACACTTCTGGAGGTAACGACATGTCATCGACTACATTCCGAACCTCATCGGCACGGCCTATCCGCTTGTCATGATCCCCGCATTCCTGGTGCCCTTCTCCTCGATTCTGCACGGCCTGTGTCTGTGGAAGTCCCCCTTCTGAGACTTGATTCGCGGTCGGCGGCGGACAATCGAGCCACAATGGAACCGGCTTAACTCCAAGGAATGGTTCGATGGCGCTTAAATCGCGGGTCTGCGACGACCTTCTGCATTTCGCTTCCACTTCACGAACGAAGTCGGCAGTAACACTGGCGGCCGTCTCCTTTGCCATCTGCCATTTGGCGGTCATGGGTACCGCCTCCTCCAGCGTAAGCGCCGATTTAGACGCTGAGATTCCCCGCCAGCTCATTCATTTTGTCGCAGAGCTCTGCCGGTTCGCGCTGCCTTTGGGTTTTGTGGTGGCCGGATTCGCGATCCGTGCCAAGAAGGTGCCACCCAGTCAGTTCAATCGATAGACGCGATTTTAGGCGCTGCGAGTGCGACGTGCGCTCGGGGATTGAGTCTGCAAGACCTTGCGCACGTGGGATAGGCCGCGGATGATCTCAGGCAAGTCTGCGGCCCCGTAGCCAAACACCAGACCGACTTTGGTCTGGGGCCCCAAGAAATATCGACTAAAGGCGTGTATTTTTACGTTGTGCCGCAGCAAAGATTCGGCCACGAAATCAAGATCCATGGGAGTGCGCGCCGCAGCGGCAACATGCATGCCGTAGCATGCGGCAATGGGCTCCAGCCAGTCCCCGAGTTCTTCCTGAAGTGAAAGCAGCAATAGCTCGCGACGCCGATGATAAATGGTGCGCATTTGGCGCACATGCCGCGCCAAGTGCCCCTCCGCGATAAAGCCAGCAACGCTACTCTGAATCGGCGTAGAGCAATGCCAGTCCAGGCAGTTCTTCACGGCGATCAGGGTCCGCATGGCCCACCTCGGCGCGACGATGAACCCCAGCCGCAACGACGGCAGCATGCACTTTGAGAAAGTGCCCACGTAGAACACAACGTCGGCCGCGCCGGAGGTTCTGAGCGCCTCCAAAGGGCTGCCGTCATAGCGAAATTCGCCGTCGTAGTCGTCCTCGACGATGACGGCCCCGCATTTTCGCGCGAACGCGACTAGCGACCTGCGGCGGCGCATCGACATCGTCATGCCTAAGGGAAACTGATGTGACGGGCAGACGCAGATCACGCGGACATTGGTCGGAAGCTGCTCGATGATGAGTCCTTCATCATCGACTCCAACCGGGACGAGTTTCGCGCCTGCTGCGGCGAAAGCCACGCGCATCGGCGGGTAGCCGGGATCCTCGATGGCGACGACAGTCTGGTCGCGCGTCACCAATGCTCTGGCAATCAAATCGAATGCCTGTTGGGCCCCAGAGGTGACGAGAACATCGTCAAGCTGGCACACGACGGCGCGCGTTAGCGCTATATGTCGAGTGATGGCTTCGCGAAGATAGTAGTTGCCTTGGTTCCCTTGTGGGCTCTTGTAGCTTGCCGGTTTTCGCTCCAATTGCCGCAACTGTTTGGTACTGACGCGGCGAAGGACATCAAACGGAAAAAGCCGCGAATCAACCAACGCCGGACGAAAATCCACTTGCGCAGCTTTTGGTGGCTCAGCGGGGGTGTCTGGCCGATCCCGCCAAAAACTGATGGCTGCTGTCACGTCCGGGCGGCGCCAAAACTCGTTCAGTCGATGATCGGGTGGCCCTTCGCGCCGCAGGCCCGCGCCTAGTCGATGCGCGGCGACCTTGTTAG
>Ga0207025_1107_pt1 | contig 13349 bp, 10 predicted proteins | sample Alteio_BWMinCont_45_FD_153261 | JGI IMG/M metagenome (GOLD analysis project Ga0207025, IMG submission 153261) | Enriched cells from forest soil in Barre Woods Harvard Forest LTER site, Petersham, Massachusetts, United States -... | ecosystem: Environmental > Terrestrial > Soil > Temperate forest >... | reverse complement strand
ATTCCAGAGTCCAAACCGACAACATCAGGACGCTTCTGCACAAAATTAGTCCACCAAAGATTTTTTATATTGCGAAGAAGTTCTGTTCCGACAGGACCATAATCATACGTATTGGCCAAACCGCCGTAAATTTCTGATCCGGGGTAAATGAAGCCACGCCTTTTTGCTAGAGCGACAATTTTGTCCATTACTTGTGATTCATCAGCCATGAAAGTATTATAGCAGAAAAAAATGAAATGCTTGTTAAGGAGTTTGAATAGTATAAGAACTCGTAGGTGTATTTGTGTGATTGTTTGCAGCAGTTATTGAAGCAAGAAAAATGACATAAACCAACACTGCTATTCCAACAACGACAAGTCCAATTTTGGTTGGAACATGCATATGAATGGGATGTTTTACTTTTTTATTTGCCATATAATTAGATTAATAAAAAACTGAACAATTTGTCAAGGAATCATTTCATGTCAAAAAAGATCCACTGCCAGTTGATAAACGCTATGAGATGTGCAATAATCCAAACAAATTATGACGGAAGGAAGAAAGCCGCCATCACAAGCTGTAGAGCCAGTACCTATAGAGATTACTCTTGCAGATAAAACCAGATTAAGAAATAGATTTATTAGTTTGCTGCATAACGCGCAACCAATTAATTACCGATATAAATCTGATTTGCCAGACACATGGCATAGTACCTATCAAAAAGGTGCACGCACAATCGAACTATTTTTTACACCTAACCTGATTCCTGTTACAAGTTTTAATCTGGAAGAAGAACTTGCCCGAGCCCAAGCTGGCCGAGGCGAACCACAATTCACTGTACGAATAAGACGAAATGTAGGTGTTACAAATCACGGTGGTGACACAGTCCCTGTTGTTGAAGAACGTCTAGCTACGCTAACTTCTTACTTTGGAGTGCGAGAAAGCGGAAAACCCTTAGAACCCTCCTATACCTATGGTGAAGACAAATCGGTATATGACCAGCAAGGAAACTTTCTAGAACCTTACAATGGAGATTTTCCAAGAGATGCAGTCGATAAAGCTATATCACTTTTCGAGACAGGGAGTTCTTTACGCCGAACATTCGCTCAGACTCGCGAGCGACGCCGATTTGAAGATATAATGACAGTGCTGGACTCATTAAACCCCGAGGATGAATGTAGGCCTGCACATGACCCAGTTCGAAGCTGATTACTTCTATTGAATCTTGGCGAAGATGGAGCGGCTTTTTAATTTTCTTTCAAGAATATCCTCAATCATCTCGTGTGTATCAAAATTTCTGGTAAACTCATTTTCTCTATTCCAATATCCCAATTCTGAAAGCAAAGAAAACTCAAACTCATGCAGCATGCCGTTTTGTTCATTTGAAACTTGTGGAAGTCTCGACGCATCGCCTAAGGCGAATCTCGCATCTGGCAGACCGCTCAGGCCAATACCAAACGTCCCCAGCGTATAATCATCAATTTCAGCTGTCGCATACTCATAGTGCGGCAGCGAAACTTGCTCGTTTCCAGACAAATTAGTCAACGTCTTTTGCAGCAGTTCAAACACATTCCGGTTCTCCTGATTTTCAGGACACAAACCATCCACCAATTCACATACATGATAGGCAAAACCGACCTTGGTGAAATCTTCTTTAATTGCAGAAAAATCCGAAAGCATCTTTGCTTCTGTCAGGATAGCAAACGTGTTGCCCTTATAAAGGTGTAAAATAGTGTGATTGAGAAGCTCAATATGAGCTGCACGCCGGCTGGTAATTTTGCGCACACCCGCTGCTTTTATTTTCAGCTTGCCATAATCGCGGGTCATCACTGTGAGGATACGATCAGCTTCTCCGTAATCTCGTCTTTTAATAATAATTCCTTCAGTCCGAAAATTTCTCATAGGCAGATTATTGTCGTCATTGCGAGCGAAGCGCGGCAATCTCGCTGGAGATTGCTTCGTCGTTTCACTCCTCGCAATGACGGTTATTTTTTATTTTTAAACAAATTTTTAAAACTTAACCTGAGTTGTCTTATCAGTATTGAGGGTAAATGTATCAATTGTATTGTTATTAACCATCATATTGTAAACATTATTTGTTGCACCAGGCTGTTTTTGGATCATAACAGGTAGTGGAGTGCCGGATTTTGCTTTAAATGGCAATGTATAGGTAATTGTCACTGTATTAAACCCTTCGGTCTGCACTGTTACAAATCCTTCAAAAAATGTCTTACCCAGGTCATTATACTGCGTCATCTTCACCTGGGAGCCCGTCGCATTTACAAGTTGACTACCTTGCGGAACAAGCACACGCAGCCAATCTTTATACTCTGCATTCAAACACAACCCTCCGGATTTCAGACTACAGTCAGAAGGCGGAAATGGATTTTTATAATGGATCGTCACCGTCTTGGTTATCGTCCCATCACTGCCGACACTATATGCATTATCAATAGATTCCTGCATAAAGATATTGACCTTTGCTCCAGAAAAATTGGTATCATTAACATAGAGATAATCTCCATCAAAAGGCTTGACCTGACCGGCAGCATTGAGTGCTTCGATCCCCTGCTGGGCCTGATCATCAAATAAATCATAAAGAATATCCTTTTGATTTGAACTCGTAATCATTGCTTGGAAAAGCGGTCCCCAATACTTCTTCGGTGATGACGTGAGAGCTTTGGTCATAATAGCTGACAACAAATCACCGAGCAAACTTTTACGCTGTGTCTTAACATAATTTACCGGACGGGAAATACTATTTTCTAGAGCATAAATTACCTGTGGACAATCACAATGCGGATCTTTGTCAGTGGTAAATGTCTGCCCTCCTGCTTCAACATTGTTGTCAAGAATTTTAATTGTTGAGACAAGGACATTGGTATCAATTGCGATAATACCATCGATATCTTGATCTCCGTTAGACTGTTTATACATTGATCTGAAGGTCTTCATCGACTTCATAAAATCAGGTGATATATTGCTGTCTCGAAGATTAAATTGATAAACTCCTGAGAAGTATTTCAAAAAAGGCGCTGGAGCAGGTGGTTTATCGGGTATGGAATCATCGAGTGGATAAATATCTTCAGATTTTTCGAGCCGAATTGAACCCTGATCGACATTGAATATAGCATATCCTGTGATAAACCCTCCTGTCGGACGAAGTTCCTTATCATTCTGGAAAATCATTAAATATTTCTGAGGCTGATTGGCTCCAAGAAGATTTGGCAATGCTTTAATTAATGGCTTTGCACTGCTTATACCTCCAGCACTTTCATCCGTGAAAGTCTTCAAATTCGTCAACTCAGTTTTAACCGTCTTACCAAAAAGAAATGTAGGATAGTGATTGGGGTCGACCTGATCCATTTCATTTTTCATTGCATTGAGTGAAACTTCTATTTTATCAATTTGCGGCGTAATTTTGCCGAGACTCAGAACCACTGTTTTGATTCTGTCTGATGTCTGTACACCCGCTCCTCCGGTCGTTCCTTTCAAGCCGAGAACATCAGCGTAAGGCTTAAGTGAGTTTGCAATAGTCGCTGCACCATCCAATCCATCTGATGCTGCGTTGAGGAGATGGTCCGCATCGTCATAATACCAGGCAACGATTGGCACAATTTCCAAAGGGAGAAGATAATGGAAATTCTTTTTGGTATCAGCAAGAAGAGTTTGGGTCTTTGCAATCTCATCAGAGGCAAGCTGGACGTTTTGCTGTTTGGCAGCTGTCGCAATTAGCTTTGCTTCACGATATGTCTTTAATCCTGATTTGTATGTAGCATATGCAGGAATACTAATAAGAATAATAAGTAAAACAATTATTCCAAGCGTGATGTAAAGCCCTTTGGAGTGCTTAAAGTTAAAACTAAAATTACTTTTCTTTTTTCTTTTTGGCATAACTACTGGCACACTCTGACTTTTTGCAAAATCAGGTATATTTTTTGTTCGTGTTGGGTTTGCTTTTGCATTCCCGTCAAGCGCTGCTTTATCTTTCTTATCGTTAAATTCAATTTTATCAAACCCAGACATCGTACAACGTATATCATAGCCAAATTGCTCACCTCTTGTCAAATCACTAAACTGGAATTATGAATTATGAAAATTTATTTACACTTAATTCGTAATTCTTTAATCTTAATTCTAATCATGACGCTCCTTTACCTGAGATCATTGCCCAAGGAGACTTGAGAATTATCCAGAGATCAAGAAAAATTGACTTCCTATGAGCATAATCTGCATCCATCGAAATACGCTTATCAAATTTCAATTCACTGCGTCCGCTCACCTGCCACAAACCCGTAATTCCAGGCTTGACCGAAAGCACTTCTTTAACTAATCTTTTCGTCTGCGGATATATATTTTGTTGTTTTTCCAACTCTTCCGGATAGTAAGGCCGTGGACCAACTAGACTCATTTCACCCTTCAAAACATTCGCAAGCTGCGGAATCTCATCAAGAGAATATTTGCGGATAAACTTTCCTACTTTTGTAATTCTCGGGTCATTTTTTATTTTATAATTTCCCCCCTTTTGCTGCTCTTCATATGCCTCCTTAAATTTAGGATCAGTTTTGAGCAAATAATATGCATTTACGATCATTGAACGGAATTTATATGGATAAAAAAACTTGTTATCTTTGCCGACTCGTCTTGGAGTATCAGCAAGAATTGGGCCTTCTGAGTCCATTTTGATTGCAATGACAACGACTAAAATTACCGGTGAAAAAATTACTAAGAGGATAAGAGAAGAAATAACATCAATAACCCTTTTTACTGAAAAATACCAAATGCTTTTAATTTTCTGTCGCTTAGCCATGTTTATGCCAAGTGTTCGTAAGAAGTACCATTAAGATTCTGTACGAATTTTTTAATTTTGGGAACTGAATCCTTCGGGCAAATTAGTATGACATCATCCATACTTACCACGACCAATCCGTCTAAATCAATCCCTACGATAAGCTGTTTGGTTTCGTTATGCAATATTGAATCACGGCAATCTTCAAGTAAAATTTTTCCTTTTGTCACATTTGCATCAACTTTATCACTGAGCGCTTCTTTCAATGCTTCCCACGCACCAATATCACTCCATCCGATATCAGCAGAAATAACAAGAGCTGCGTTCGGATCCATTTTTTCCAAAATAGCTTCATCAAAGGAAATCTTTTCAAGTGTCGGATATATTTCATTAAGTATTTTTTCATAATTTTCTGTTCCGAATGCGTCATGAATTTTTTTCAGTTTGTGGAAAAGTTCAGGAGAAAATTCTTCAAAAAGTCTCCAAAGGAATTTTGGGGTTGTTACAAAGTAGCCCAGGTTCCATGCATGCCTACCATCTTCAAGCCACAGCTCTGCTTTTTCAAGAGGAGGTCGGTACTGAAATCCGGTAAATTTATGCACTGGCAAATTATCAACTTTCACTAATTCTTCTCCGTATTCAATATAACCAAGATTTTGATTGGCAAAACGGGGTTTTTGACCAACAAAAACAATTTTATCCGGCTCATTTTTTACAATTTTTTCGGCCGTTCGGAGAATATTTCGAAATAATGCTTCCTTTTTGACAAGATGATCGCTTCCCCAAAGCAGTGCCAATGGTTCGTCTGGATTCATTTTGACCATTTGAGCAACAACCAACCCGACAGCCGGCCCTATGTCACGCATTTCCGGCTCAACAATAACATTTTTTTCAGGAAGCTGTGGGAGCTGCTCCTGAATAAGTGGCGCATACATTTTTCCAGTTGAAATATAAACATCTTCCCATTTAAATTCTGGAAATAATTTATGCACTGCAATTTGGAGCATAGATCGGTCAGCGATAATTTTCCCGAATTGTTTGGGAGCGTTTTTGCGGGAAAGCGGCCAAAGCCTGCTTCCTACTCCACCTGCAAATAAAACAATTTTCATAATAACTTAACTATTATAATATTATCTTATCTGTTCTACAAGTTTCAAAAATGCTGATTTGAAAGTGCTTTGACTAAATCTACTGGCATTCTTTTTGCTATCCTTCGGATCAAATCTCATTTTTGTAAAAAGTTGCAGCGCTTGTATCAATGACTCTTTTGTCTGTTGATCAAAAAAAAGTCCCGTTTTCCCTTCTTTCACGGTTTCCAATGCTCCACCTCCGCGAAAAGCGATAACTGGTTTGCCAAAAGCTTGCGCTTCAACAACAGTTAAGCCAAAGTCTTCAAGTGCTGGAAAAATAAGTGCAGTACAGTTACGGTAATATTCTTGCAATTTTTTGTCATCCACTTTCCCGATAAATTCTATCGTTGGTCCTGCCATTTTTTCAAGCTCTTTTTTCCAATTTCCATCACCGATAATTTTTAAACGAAACCTTAATTCATTACAAGCTTGAATTGCCAGATCAATCCGTTTGTACTTTGTAAACTTCGAAAGCCGCGAAACAATTAAAAAATAGGGTTTAGGGTGTAGGGTGTAGGGTGTAGTTTTTTCTGAACTCTGTATCCTGAACCCTATACTCTGAATATCAACTGGTGGGTAAATCACAACCGAATCTCTTCCATAATATTTTTTTATCCGTTCTTGAACCTCTTTTGAGATAGCGATAAGTTGGTCAGGACGATTTGCCGCGATTCTATCCCATTTTTGCAAATAAGAAACGGTAGGTTTTGCTAGTAATTTTAATGCTGGATTTTTAAAATACTCCTTATATCCGCTCCACAGATATCGAGTTGGAGTTAAGACATAACAAATATGAACAGTACCTGGCTTTGTGACAATACCTTTTGCAGCTTCACTTGTGACTGATATGACAATATCATAGCCAGAAAAACTGAATCGCTCAAAAGCAATCGGCATCAAAAAAGGATATAATTCATGATGAGTGACTGCATGCGAAAATTTTTGTAAAAAAGAAGGCTTTACCTCAAATTTTTTTGCCCATTCTGCTTTTTCAGGCGAATAAACTGATGTAAAAATCGGTGCCTTTGGAAATATTTTATGGAGCGCGAGTAAAACCCGCTCTGCTCCTCCCCATTTGTTAATCCGATCGTACACTAAGGCTACTTTCATAAATTTTCAAAGTTTGCTGAGCCATTTTCTTCCAGGAAAATTCTGATACCCGTTTTTCCCCTCTGATTATGTATTCATTAAATCTTTTCTCAGCAAGTAAAACTTCACGTATTGTAGCATGCAGTGATTCGATAACAAGAGGATCAAAATACACCGCAGCATCTTTATAGATTTCTCGAAGAGAAGGAATGTCAGAAGCGATAACCAAACAATTACTCTTCATTGCTTCCAAACCAGTCAACCCAAATCCTTCCATTAGAGATGGAAGGATGATTGCCTTGGCGTTCTCATAATAATTTTCCAGTTCTTCTTCCGGGACAAAACCTGCGAAAATCACATTTTTTTCAATACTCATTTTTGTAACTTTTTCTTTTAACCGACGATAAAAATAATCCTCTTTTCCAACAAGAAACAATTTTATTTCAGGAAACTCAGCAACAATCTTTTTAAAAGCTTCAATCAAACGCTCCAGATTTTTGTGTGGATATGCATTCCCAACATAAAGGAAATAAGGTTTAGCGCTTAGGGTATAGGGTATAGTATTTTTCTGTACCCTATCTTCCACTCCTTCATAAGTCACAAAAATTTTTTCTGGAGAAACACCAAGATGTTTCACAATTTCGTCCTTCGTTGTTTCTGAAACGGTAATTACTTTTTGTGCTTTCTTAGCAGCTTCTTTAATAACATATTTATAACCAAACAATTTCATGTAATAAACTGGTGAAGGAAGCGTTGATGCTTTTCCAGTCGGATAATGATGAATTATCAAATCATGGATAGTAATAATATATGGACCTTTATAAAAAATCGGCACAGAAAAATAGGGAAAATGAACCAGATCAAGATTTTCTTTTTCTAAAACTTTGGGGAACAAACGCTGTTCTCCCAGTGTGTGCCACTTGATATTCGTCTCAATAATTTTTAAATTTTTAGTCGTGCTTTTGACTTTTGATTTTTGACTTTTGATTTTTTGATAAACATTCGTTCCAACAAACAAAACATATTCATTGGTTGAATCAATTTCCAAAAGGTTTTCAACCAGATTCCGAATATATCTTCCAACTCCAGTCTCATTCCACAATCTAGCATCGATACCAATCTTCATTGCTTCAGTATAGCACAGCTTTGCGATAGACCTCGTCAAGCTTTTTGCCGATCTCTTTCCAGGTATAATTCTTCTCAACCAGATCTCGTCCATGTTTGCTAATTGATTTATACAAACTGTCATTACTCAATAATTCCAGACATTTTGTCCCTAACTCTTCTGCGGTTTTTCCCACCATAACCTCATGTCCATCTTTTGCGCCAAGTGCAGTTGCACTCATTTGCATCGTCACAACTGGAGTACCACTAGACATGGACTCCAAAATTTTATAACTTGTCCCCCCCCCGACACGGATTGGAGCTAACAAAACTGAAGCCTGCTGGAAAATTTCTGGTGTCGGTTTTGCTGAGCTTTCCTGATCAAACAAAACATCCGGATTGTTCGTCAAACTACTAATGGACACAGGTATGTTTCTCCCTACTATCCACAATTTGATATTCCCTAATTCATTATTCTTAATTCCTAATTCTTTAATGTGCGGCCAGATTTCTTTAATAATAAATGTCACGGCATCTCTATTTTGAATCCATTTAAAATCACCTAGATACAAAATCTTCCTAATCCCATTGCTATCTAATATTTTTTCTTTAAAAATAAATTGATTTGTATTTACGCCATTTGGCACAAGGAATGGATTTAGTCCCGCTTTTTTCATTACTGCTTTGTCTTCTTCTGAAACTGCCACTAGAGCATTTGCCTTCTTCCAAAACCCCACTTCTTCCTGTTTAATTTTTGCTATATCCAGACTTAACAGCGGACGAAGAATTGCTGGAGCTCTTTCACGAAACTTTTCATACACCTGGTATTCAATATTATGTTCTACTAGAACGACGGGCAAACTTGTCTGTGGTAAATTTTGCATTACGTAATATGTTTCCACGTGGATCAGATCAAAATTTTCTGATGCTAAAATCTCTTGAATTTTTTCCTTAAAAACTTGCTGTGTATGTCCTGTGACGAGAAATGAATTTGAAGAAACTCCGGCTTTCAAAATATTGGGAACACTCCACTGTTTTTTCCTATTAACTGTTATCACAGCGTTACAAATTTTTTCAACCTCTGCTATATCCTGCGTTGTTTGATGAGGTCTTTTTTCGCAAACAAGTGTTATTTCGTGTTTTTCGGATAACTCCTTAATTAAATTATAGAGTCTCACCTGTCCGCCGGAATGAAGTGGATAGGGAAGATAAGAAGAAACGACTAATATTTTCATGATTATATACCGGATAATGTTGCTGCATATGCTTGAACTACCCCTTTACACTTTTGTACATTCACAATTGTGAATTGAGGATTCTGTGTAACAATTTTACAATGCGCCATCCAATAATGCGTTGCTGTATCAAGATTTACTGAAACCAGATATTGAGCGCCGGCTTTTACAAACCACGGAATTTTGCCACCACCTACAGTATAACCGTAACGATTCGTTTGGTATAGAAATGAGGAATCGTTTTGATAAGGAGTAATTACGATAGCATTCTTTGGCAAATGCTGATCAACATACTGCCCTGCTTCTATAATAGCAGGATTGTTAATATTAAAGTATCCCCGGATTTCAAACCAGCCGAAAGCAAACATCATGAGAACGAGAGAAGCCGCAACAATAATATTAATCACGCGCTGATACCAACTCGTATTGATTGAAATAATATAATCCAGACCTTTCGCGATAAAAATTACGCCAATAGGTACGAGCGGCATCTGATAATAATCATGAGTAACATTCCCTTTCGCAATGATGACAAAAAAAACAAAAATTGCAATAAGCCACAGATAATAAAGTAATCCTTCACGTTTGGTACTACCACGGATTATACCGATCCAGAATAACGCAAACCCACCTGTTGCAAAAATAAGTCTGTTCATCCGGTCATAAATAAGCCAACGGAAATACGCACCGGTAAACCGGATATTACCTTCATTATAAAGCCACGCAGTTGCGAACTGCCCTTCAGGATGCTGATCGATGTGTTGCTTCCACAAAAGATATGGGATGTAACTTATGAGAATAAAAATATAAAACTCCGGTTTGCGTAAGGTTTTAAATTTCCACTTCCACAAGATGAGATAAAACACAGGAAGTGTAAGAACCAATGCATAGGGCTTGAGCAATATTGCCAAGGCAAATGTGACTGCTGCAAGAAGTGAGACCCACACTCTATCGTACTTCGCCCAAAGGGTCACCATCAGGAGTGCAAGAACACTAAAGAAAACATACATCGGATCGGGCAAAATCACGCGGCCATAATAAATATTGTAGGGAAGAAAAGCGTAAATAAAGGCTGCAAAAAGTGCGATCCTGCGCGAAGAATATTGAGCAACCAGAAAATATAAAACAACAGGAGTCAAAGAAGCAAAGAAGATAGTAACCAGTCTTCCCCATTCAACAATAGTAAAATGCCCGAAGTGAATAAATCCTTCATAAGATAAAATATTGTACAAAGGAAACTCAGCAAAAAAATAGCGATTCGGATTAGGTACTGATCCTTCATTAAGCGAATTCAATGCATCAAATTTAGGATACAAAGGAGTAAATCCTTCTTTAATAAAGTTACGCGTAACAGCAGCTGTATCAGCCTGTCGCCAACTCATCCAGTCGGCAATCGGACTATTAAAATGGTCCAGACGAATAATAAATGCGAAGATGAAAATTAAGAGTAGTACAGCATATGTTACATATGAGTGTTTGAGAAACTCAACAATTTTCATATTTTTATTTTACTTCTTTTATATTTCCTTGTCGATCAAATAAGAATATATAGGTGTCAGGATTGCCGCTTGCAGAAATGGCAGCTCGTGCATCATTTACTGAATTTTCTTCATGTACTTGTGGTAACTTGCTGCGGTAAATAAACCACATACCATCCGATAATCCCACCGGAAATACCCATGTCCCCTGATAGGTCATAGGTGTGTTGACAATATATACATCAGAGGTCGATGCAAACGAAGGATAATTTTCCCGGAAGAACAACAGTGTGTTTTTTGTAATTACTCCAGAATGCTGCCATTTTTGCTGTTCCAATTGCATACTAAAATAATAAACAGTTGCCAAAATAAATGAAACGATAACAAGTGCCCCAATCGCATATCGGGGGTTTTTGAAAACTTTTCCAAACAGTATATGTAATAATAAAATGAGCATTATACAATATCCAACAGAAGCAAGATACAGATAGCGGGATGCTATATTACCCAATGGCAGGAATGGCAAAAGGACTATAAATACAAATACACAACAAAAGAGGATAACATGCATGTCTTTATTTTGCAGTGCTTTAGCAATTTTTGTCCGATATCTTGAATATGCCCATCCAAGATAACCAATTAGGAGAAGTGCAACAACAGTAAAATAAATCCACTCAGACCGCAAACCTTCCCGCAGGAAATTGTAGAAAGCAAGAAACGGCAAGCCTGCCAAAAAGACACCTGTATAGCCAAAAAAGTTACCAACTACATTTGGGAGAATTCTTGCAACATGATAACTGTAATCCCCTCCAGTGAAATGCGAGTGAGAAACAACGCGAAGAGTCAAATAAAGAATAAATAATAATATAAATGGTACATACGAAAGGTAACTCCTGTTATTCCACTTTGGTTTTAGAATAAAAAGATCAAGCGCTATCAAAATAAGAGGGATAATTACTGCGCTTTCATAAGATGCTAATGCAACTGCAGCCAGGATTATTGAAACAATATATGCAGTTATAGATTTTTTCTCACGAAAAGTTATAAATGCAAGCATCATATAGATAATTGCTGCAGAACTTAAGTTGTCAGAAAGTGTTGAGAACCAGAAAATGTTTTCCGTGTGGGCAGGATGAAGAATAAAAAGCAAAGAAGATAAAAAGCCCACTAACCTATTCCCTGTCAACTTTTTCGCTACGAAATAAACTCCGCTTGCAACTAGCAAATGCAATAAGAGATTAAATAAATGGTATCCTTGTGGATTGAGAGAAAATAGCATATAGAGGAAATAAACTATGATTTTATCTATTGGACGATAAAAGAAATCATTGGACTGAACAAAATATTTAAGTAAATCAGCAGGTTTTGCAATTGCAGCCCAATGCAACCAGGTAAAATCATCTGCAACGAAATAATTTGCTATCGAATTGCCAAAAATCCCAAGAATAATGATAAAAAGATAAAATATCACCATGGCAGGTGAGGAAAAAAAGGCTAGTATTTCTTTCTTATATTTGATTGGCTCCTTTTGATAGAGTTTGGCAGTTCCCAACCCTATGCCCAGCAGTATCCAAAAAGATTCTGCAACTTTTGATGACTCGTAAATATCTATAAGTGATGCATTAACAAGCAGTCCAATTGTACCTCCCACTAATCCAAAAAGAAACGCACTGGTAAGAGGATCTTTAATAGTTGTGCCAACTTTTTTCATATAAATACCAAAAATCACAAAAATCATAAGGAAAGATATAGCTCCAACAAGACCTGTTTCACCCAGAGCGCGGAGATAATCATTATCAGATGCAAGAGTTAACGATGAATAACCTGTACCAAATACTGGACTGCCTAAGAACGCTTGCCAATCTCTTGGCCATTCAGCTTGGAAACGAGTTGTAAACGATATGTCAAGCGCATATGCTTTGCTGATAAGAAAAGCGCCTGAGTCTGAAGATATATTTAAGTTTTGTGCTGATAAAGACTGCAGTTCAGCTTGTGTAAGAACCGTTGTGGGGCCACTTTGAAACCCATTTCCTGAAGGATTAAGCCCTACTGTTCCTGGTTGCAGTTTTTGCGGTTGTAGATTGGATACTGTCGTCTGGGTATTTGTGATTTGTTTTAGTACGTCTGGATTTACTCCCTGTTGGATTTGCACCTCGGTAACAGGCTGTATTGTCTGTTCATATCGGGCTAGTGTCGAATTGCTGATAACAAACAATGAACCAATACTCACCAAAAGTACAGGAAGAAGCCACCATTTCTTTTTCCAGAGAATGAGCATACTCACGATCCCGATAATATATGCACCAAACGAAGTACGGGAAGAGGTGAAATTAAGTAATTCAAGCGTGAAAAAAACTAAAAGTGCAAGAAGTATTCTAAAAGACCATTTTCTGACCACAATAAATAACGCAATGAATATGGGAAGTGTAAATACTATATAAGCAGCAAGATCATATTGACCACCGAAAGTTGAGGATAATCTAGAGAGTACGTCAAGACACATCGGTGTTCCTTTGGCAAATTCTTCATTACCGGTTAAAAATGC